>OGLM01000111.1_pt1 | contig 99973 bp, 94 predicted proteins | sample 1572531 | NCBI WGS metagenome assembly OGLM01 (sample SAMEA2581909, study PRJEB24529) | metagenome | biome: Human gut stool | place: China | collected 2011
TATGTAGATCTGGGTGAGACAAAGACCAGCATCATCAACAGCATGACCATGAAATATTTTAATAAAGTTTATCCGACAGCTTCTCAGATCCAGGTTTCTAACGATCATGAAAACTGGATCACAGTAAAATCTCTGTCAAAGAATGCAGGACTTACAAACCAGACAGATACTTATGAGACAGAGACACCATTGTCTGTCAGATATGTCAGACTTCTCTTTACTGAAATCAACAGCCAGGCAGCAGGAAATGCGATCGGTCTGAAAGAGTTTGAGATTTATGGTATTCAGAGCGAAGCAAAGTATCAGGTTGAGGCAGCAGAAGCTGTAGAGGGAATTACGGTAGACAAAGGAACAGAAGCAGCAGATCTGAATCTTCCGAAACTTGTCAGTGTACAGTTGAAGCGTAACGGCTCTGAAACTGCAAAGACAGTGCAGATGCCGGTTGTATGGAATACAGAGAATTATAATGCAGCGGCAGATGGTGTCTATACACTGGAAGGAATCATTTCATTAAATGGAACAGTTCAGAACACTGCGGATGTAAAGGTACAGGTTGCCGTGACAGTAGGAAGCGGACAGGCAGCACCGGATAAGACAGAGCTTGCGGCAGCAATCGCGGCAGCAGAAGAAATTGACCGGACACTTTATACAAAGACTACGGCAGCAGAATTGGGAGCAGATTATGAGATGGCAGTAGCTGTCAATGAGTCAGAAGAAGCAGATCAGGCTGCGATTGATGAGGCAAAAGAGGCTCTGCTCGCAAAGAAAGATGCATTATTATTAAAGATTACGACAGAAAAAGAAAATCTTTCCCTTAATAAGCCGGTAACGGTTTCGGGAACGACTAACGGAAGAAAAGAGAACTGTGTAGACGGGGATGACAGTACGAAGTGGGACAGCAATCTGATCAAAGGAAGTAACGCTACCGATACGAAAGCATGGGTAGTGATCGACCTGGGAGAGGATTCAGCAAACCTGATCGATAAGATCACTGCAAAATACTTTAATAAAGTTTATCCAACGCAGTATGAGATCCAGGTATCAGATGATAATGAAAACTGGACAACCGTAAAAGCTCTTTCTAAAGAAGCAGGACTGACCGGACAGACGGATGTGGTTGAATTTGAGCAGCCGGTAGCCGGCAGATATGTAAGATTTTATTTTACAGAACTGAACAGTGAAGCTTATGGTGACGGCATCGGAATCAATGAGATCACAGTAGAAGGAAGAAAGATCAATGAGACAGCAGCAGTGACAGGAGTTCCGGCACTGAATCAGATTGAAGTAGCGAAAGGAACGACAGCAGAGGAGATCCGTGATCAGCTTCCGGCAACGGTCACTGTAAAAGTAACAGTAGACGGAGTAACCGAACCAGTTGATGTAGTCCTTCCGGTTCAGTGGGATCTTTCAGCATATTCCGGTGAAAAGGATGCAACCTATACACTTCAGGGAACACTTGTAACGCAGGGAACGATTGCAGAGGCAGCAGAACTTCCGGCGGAAGTGACTGTAAAAGTTGGAACAGGCGAAGAAGTGGTAGTCAATAAAGAAGCACTCAGAACAGCACTGGAAGAACTGGAAGAGAAAGACCTGTCAGGATATACAGAAGAGTCTGTCGAGCAGGTGAATGAGGCTAAAGAAGCGGCACAGGCTGTACTGGATAATGCCGAGGCAAGTCAGGAAGAGGTAGATGCCGCAGTGAAAGCACTGAATGATGCAGTACAGGCACTGGTAGAAAAACCAGCTCCGACACCTGATCCGGAACCGGTACAGAAGGAAGCCCTTACCAAGCTGGTTGAGGAGATCACGGGAATTGATACTTCTTCTTATACAGAAGAGTCCGTTGCAGCATTACAGGCAGCATTACAGGCAGCACAGGCAGCACTGGCAGATGGGAATGCAGATCAGGAAGCGGTGGATCAGGCACTTGCAGCATTGCAGGCAGCAAAAGATGGATTGAAGGTAAAAGATAATTCAGGTAAAGACGATCCGGATAAAAATGATCCAGGCAAGAATAATCCGGATAAAGAAGAGCCGGGCAAGAATGATCCGGCGGCAGATGTTCCATCCAATGGAACAAGCGGAAATGATGCTCAGACTTCCGGTAAGGGAGATGCGGGACAGAAAAATCCAGCAGTGAAGACCGGTGACAGCACTTCAGGTGTGCATATGGAATGGATGCTTCTGAGTCTTGCAATGGGTTGTGCAGGAATTTATCTGAAGAAAAAAGAAAAAATCAGATAAATCGGCAGAAAATTTAAGAAATGCACAGAAAAGGCAGTGGCGGGAAAAAACCCGCTGCTGTTTTTTTGACGGCTTGGGGGCGCGGCCGGGGAACTTTAAGCTTATGTGGTTCAATAAAGTCAATGGAAATAACTATTGTAAGAAAAAAATAGAGTGCGATCCATTTTTTACTTGACAAATACAGAGAATAAGAGCTAATATATCCATGGAGAAAATTTATTTTTAGGAGGGATTATTTATGAAAATGCTGAAAAAAGCAGCAAGTATTGTACTTGCATCAGCAATGGTTGTTTCACTGGCAGCCTGCGGAAGTAGTAATGACAAAGGTTCATCAGCAGATACTGATACATTTAAGATTGGTGGAATCGGACCTACAACAGGAGATAATGCAATTTACGGAACAGCGGTAAAGAACGGAATCCAGCTTGCAGTAGACGAGATTAATGCAGCAGGAGGAATTAATGGAAAGCAGATTGAGTATAAGTTTGAGGATGACCAGTCCGATGCTGAAAAATCTGTCAATGCTTACAATACTCTGAAAGACTGGGGTATGCAGATGCTGATCGGTACGACAACATCTACACCTTGTACAGCAGTAGTTGAAGAGTCACATAACGATAATCTGTTCCAGTTGACACCGTCTGCTACAGCAGTAGAGAGTATCCAGTATGATAATGCATTCCGTATGTGCTTCTCAGACCCGAACCAGGGTAGTGCATCAGCCGACTATATTGCTGATAATAACCTGGCTAAAAAGGTAGCAGTTATCTACAACAGTTCCGATACTTATTCTTCAGGAATCTATCAGAACTTTGTTACAGAGGCAGAGAAAAAAGGCCTTGAAGTAGTAGCAGCAAAGGCATTTACAGCAGATAATAAGACTGATTTCTCAGTACAGATTCAGAAGGCAAAAGATGCCGGAGCAGAGCTGGTATTCCTTCCGATCTATTATCAGGAGGCATCCCTGATCCTTGCACAGGCAAATAAAGCAGGTTTTTCACCGAAGTGGTTCGGATGTGACGGAATGGACGGTATTCTGGATCTTGAAGGATTTGATGCTTCACTGGCAGAGAACCTGATGTTCCTGACACCATTTACAGCCAATGCTACAGATGATGCAACTCAGAAGTTCGTGGCTGATTTCAAGGACGCATTTGGTGATACACCAATCCAGTTTGCAGCAGATGCTTATGACTGTGTTTATGCAATCAAGGCAGCAGCAGAGAAAGAGAATATTACACCGGATATGAGTGCTTCTGATATTTGTGATGCACTGAAAAAAGGCATGACAGAGATCACTTATGATGGTCTTACAGGAAAGAGTATCACCTGGAGCGAGGACGGAGAGCCTACAAAAGATCCAACCGTTGTTGTAGTACAGAACGGAGAGTATCAGGTACTCGAGGCAAAATAAAAGATCAGTAAGAGAAGGTTGTCGGCAGGAAAAAGCCGTAGACAGATCATAGAAAAATGAACGAAAAAGAGAAGGTGGGAGAACGATTGATTGTTCTCCTGCCTCCTCTTTTTATACCCAGATATGCAAGAAGACCTGCCAACTGGCAGGTCTTCTGTATGGAGAGGCTCAAAGGATAACTTAACTTCTGATATTCATTCTGATCTTACAGATATCCTCTCTTCTCAAGAGTATTCAGGATGTTACGTCCTTCTTCTGTACCTTCGATGATTCGTCTTGCTCTTACGCTGTCTCCGATATTGACGATCTCGATATTCTGATCATCTTCAAAGGCATTTTTTACCTGCTGGAGAACCGGATTCTCGGCTTTCATACCCAGGCAGACAAATCCATAATCAAATGGAAGTTCTTTCAGTTCTCCGTCGGCTTCTACAAGGAAGTTGTCCGGACGGACTTCTTTCAGTGCTGTATTCGGCATCTGATGTACGCCGTATTTCTTCATTAATGTACCCATATCAACTTTGGATACCGGATCAATTCCATTTCCGATGATCGGCATCATCTCTACGATGCTGACATCTGCTCCGCGTGGAGCGAAAAATTCAACAACATCAAGACCGACAGCTCCACCACCGATAACAACCACTTTCTTTCCTGTCAGGTCAGTCGGATAGTCGTTGACATGATTGATCATGGTCAGGATAGAAGCAACTTTTCCGCCTTCTTTGTCAATGTTCTCATGCAGTCCCGGGATTGGTGGGAGCAGCGGTGAAGAACCGGTTGCGTTGACAATGATATTTGGCTTCAGGTTCTTGATAAAGTCAACATTTGCATCTGTATTTGTAAATGCAAAGAGATTTTTCAGGTTATTTGTGCGGTGGATCATATAATTCGGGAAGTCAGCAAGACGTTTCTTGTCCGGAATCTTTGAGATCTCTGCTGCAAGACCGCCAAGGTATGGTTTCTTCTCGAGAAGGAAGGTTGTACATCCGACTTCAGCGGCTGTGCAGGCAGCTTCCATTCCGGCAGTTCCACCACCGATAACAACTACGTTACAAGGTTTATTAACTTTTAATTTCTTATATCCTTCTCCGTCCGGTACATTCGGATTTACAGTACAGCGGATCGGACGGTTGATTCCGATACGGTTTCCGGCACATCCGATATTACAGGAAATACATTTACGGATATCACAAACATCCCCAAATTCTACTTTATTTACCCAGTCAGGATCAGCGATCAGTCCACGTCCCATACCGATCAGATCAGCATCACCTCTTGCAAGAATATCTTCAGCAACATGTGGGTCACGAATATTTCCCATTGTTACACATGGTTTTCCGAAACGCTCTTTTACAGCCTTTGCCATGTAAGAACGCCATCCATCCGGGAAGTGGTTGGCATCGATCTGATACTGAATTGAACCGTTCAGGCCACAGGATACATCGATTACGTCTACTTCTTTTTCAAGATATTTCAGATATTCCAAAGAATCTTCCAGTGTATTTCCACCTTCCATAAATTCGTCAGCACTGATACGGAGGAAGATTGGGAAGAATGGTCCGACCTGTCTTCTTACTTCTTCAATGACCAGGCGTGCGAATCTTGCACGGTTTTCAAGAGAACCGCCAAATTCGTCTGTTCTCTTATTTGTGATCGGTGAGAGGAACTGGCTTAACAGATAAGAATGTCCTCCGTGGATCTCTACAGTATCAAATCCGGCGATCTGAGCCCGCTTTGCTGCTTCCCCATATTTCTTTACGATTCGCATGATCTCATCTTTAGAAAGTGGACGAGGAATCTCTCCACCGGCTTTGGACGGAATATCAGAAGCGGATACCGGCTGCATATTTGTTCTTGCAGACTGTGCGGAAGCTCCTGCGTGATTGATCTGGATACCGATACATGCACCATGCTTGTGAACCGTCTCTGTCAGTTTGAAAAGACGAGGCAGGTAATTATCGTGGTCGATACGGAGCTGAGTGGTTCCGTTAGAACCTTCCGGAGAATCGACGCTGGCATTTTCTACCATAATAAGTCCTACACCGCCTTTGGCTCTCTGTTCATAATAATTAATATGGAGGAAACTCATTTCTCCACTGGATTCTCCGTAGTTCGTTCCCATTGGAGTCATCATGATACGGTTCTTCATTGTCATACGGCGAACTGTAAAAGGTTCAAAGATATGCTGATACTCTTTTTTCATAATTAGTAATCTCCTGAATTAAAATAGTGAATGAATTAAATTAAAATATAAATGTTGATTGTAAACTGCCATGAGAGGTTGCTTGACATTTGCTTAACAATCTGTCTTACAACCCGTATTATAGAAAAAAGTAAAATATAAAACAAATACATATTTCCAGCAAAATTAATAGATATTATCTATGAATTGTGATATTTTATACAAAGAGGGAAAATCAGGAAGACGGAGGAAATACGGAAATGAATCTGAATCAGTTGCATTATTTTGCCAAACTTGCAGAAGTAGAACATTATACAAAGGCAGCAGAAGAACTGTCTATTTCACAGCCGAGTCTGAGTCATGCGGTCAGTTCTCTTGAGAAAGAGATCGGAACAAAGCTATTTGAAAAGCAGGGACGTGGTGTGGTTCTGACAAAGTATGGGAAGATCTTTAAAGAATATGTAGATGAGGCAATCCATTCGCTGGATACCGGGGTGAAAAAAGTGCAGAGCATGACCGGACAGACAGAAGGTGTGGTGGAGCTGGCTTATATTTACACCCTTGGCAGTGGATTTGTACCGAGGCTGGTAGGAGATTTCCTGCGAACTCATGAGGAGCTGAAAGTAAAATTCCGGTTTACAGTAGGAAATACTTCAGAGATCATCCAGGGATTAAAAGAAGACCGGTTTGATATTGGTTTCTGTTCCATGGCAGAGCGGGAAGGGGAGATTGGTTTTACTCCGGTGGGGAGAGAAAAATTAGTGGTTGTTGTACCAAAGGGGCATCCTCTTTCTTATGAAAGAGCTGTAGATCTGGAGCAGGCTGCCGCATATCCACAGATTTTTTATACACCGAACAGCGGATTGAGACCAGTGGTGGACCGGATGTTTGAGCAGGCAAAGCTGAATCCCAAGATTGCTTATGAAATTGAAGAAGACGGTTCTATGGCAGGACTTGTGGCAGAGAATTTCGGGATTGCCATTATGCCGGAGATCCCCATCTTATCCCAGTTGGACGTGGATGTTGTTCCTTTGCGTAACCAGGATCAGCAACGCTATATTTATATGGCACAGGGGAAGGAAAAGTACCATCCACCGCTGGTACAAAAGTTTGCAGAGTATGTAAAAAGGCGGGGAATGTAAGAAAATCCCAGGGCATCCTGGAAAAATATCAGAGAATAGATCGTTGGAAGAAGGGAAGAAACCTCACAGAGAAGTTCCTTCTTTTTTTATAAAGGAAATAAAATTGCGGACAGCAGGGATCTGATAATGCCCCCGCAGGTAGGCGAGATATACAGTATGATGGAGTGTGACATCACTTAAATGCAGCTTTTCTAATTTGAAGTGATCCAGGATCGCAACATCCGCAACAAGGGCAATCCCAAAATCTTCTGCAACAAGAGAGGCAATGGCGTTTTCATCCGGGGATTCACAGATGATATTCGGATGGAGTGTATAGGAAGTATAAGTCCGGCTGGTAAAGCGTCCAAGACCGGAAGTACGATCATAACCGATGAGCGGGTAATGTTCCAGATCATGGATGGAAACCTGCTCTTTTTTTGAAAGCGGGTGGCCAACAGGGGTGATGATGATCATTTCCTGGTTCAGGATAGGGACGAACTGGATGTCTGGTTCATCTTCTACATAAGATCCGAAAATGACATCATACTTTTCATTTTTTAATCCACGGATCATCTCTCCGGTATGGCTCTGATGGAAATTAAAGGTTACGTCTTTATTTTTCTGTGTACTGAGAAATCTGCGTACTGTATGGGGAATATAGTGTGCGGCAAGCGGAAAGACATAACCGATATCCACATGACCGGCATTCCCGGACAGTTTCTTCATATGCTTCTGGGCAAGCCGGACTTCATCAAGAATCCGGTCGGCATGCTCTAAAAAAAGTTTCCCATATTTGGTAAGGGTGACGGTACGCCCCTTTCGTTCAAAGAGGATGATACCAAGCTCCTCTTCCAGTACTGCGATGGAACGGCTTAAGCTGGGCTGTGAAATAGACAGCTCGGCTGCAGCCAGGCGGAAGTGCTGGTGGCGGGCAACGGTCTGAAAATAGAGAATCTGATTGAGTGTCATAGGGAGTCTCCTTTCTTTTCATACAGTAGTGGTCTGTTAGTAGAAGTATACTATAACTGATAGCAAAAAGCTATTAAAAATAAAAAAAAGATATATTAGAAGTATTGGAAAAATGCTCGTATAATAGGAGGCAGAGAGGTTGTTTGATAATTAACAAACTACATACCGCAGGAAGCGGTGAAAAAATTATCATTCATATTAATATTAAAAGATGGCAGAGGGCTATCAGATTTAAAAGGAGAGAAAAATCATGGCAGAGAGAATCACAGGACACACAGAATTAATCGGACTTATGGCTTACCCGATCAGACATTCAAGTTCACCGGCAATGCATAATGAAGCATTTGCAACACTTGGTCTTGATTATGCTTACCTTGCATTTGAAGTTGACAACAGCACACTGGAAGATGCGATCAAAGGACTTCGTGCTTTAAAGATGGTAGGATCTAACGTTTCTATGCCAAATAAGACAGTAGTTGGACAGTATCTGGACGAACTGTCACCGGCAGCAGAGATGTGTGGAGCAGTTAATACAATCGTAAATGATAACGGAAAACTGATCGGACATATCACAGACGGAATCGGATTTATGCAGGCATTAAAGGATAATGATATTGATGTGATCGGAAAGAAAATGACGATCTGCGGAGCAGGCGGAGCTGCAACAGCAATCGAAATCCAGGCAGCACTTGACGGAGTAAAAGAAATCTCCATCTTCAATATCCATGATAAGTTCTGGGATAATGCAGTAGAGACTGTAAAGAAGATCAATGAAAAGACAGAGTGCAAAGCTACATTATATGATTTAGATGATAAAGAGAAATTAAAAGAAGAGATGGATTCTTCTTACCTGTTTGTAAACGGAACAGGTGTTGGAATGAAGCCGTTAGAGGATCTGTCAGTTGTTCCTGACAAGTCATTCTTCCGTCCGGAACTGATCGTTGTTGATGTACCATATTCTCCACTTGAGACAAAGATGCGTAAGATGGCAAAAGAAGCTGGATGCAAGACAATGAACGGACTTGGAATGATGCTGTTCCAGGGAGCTGCTGCATTCAAGCTCTGGACAGGAAAAGAGATGCCGATCGACCACATGAAGGAAGTCCTGAACATCAGATATGATGACTAAGGATCAGAAAGAGAATTGAGAGGGAATCATCATTATGAATAAGAAATATATGCCAAGTGCATTGATTTTGTATTTAAATTATTTTATCCATGGTATTGGCTGTTCCATTCTGGGACAGGCTGTTATAAAAGAAGCTCTTGCCGCATCCTGGGGTGTAGAGGCAATGGCGATCACTGCAATCTCAGCGGCATTAGGACTCGGACGTCTGATCGCCCTGCCGTTTGCAGGTCCGTTATCTGACAAACTGGGACGCCGCATTTCTACTGCAATCGGAAGTGGTTCTTATGCAATCTACCTGATCGGTCTTGCACTTGCATTTAATGCAGGAACAAATGGTGGATATACGATCGCTTATGTATGTGCGATCATCGGAGGTATTGCAAACTCCTTCCTGGATACAGGAATTTATCCGGCAGTTGCAGAGATCATCTACAAAGCACCGGGTGTTGCTACAATGGGAATTAAATTTTTCATTGCCATCGCACAGATGATCCTTCCGTTTGTATTGGGAGCAACTGTTGCTACAACAGCTACAGGACTGGTTTCCTATAATATGCTGTTTTATATCTGCGGTGTTATTTATGTAGTACTGCTTGTACTGGTTATGCTTTTCCCACTTCCTGATGCAGATCAGAAAGCAGCAGGAAAGAAGGAAGGTCTGATCGACAGCTTAAAACATACTCATTTCTCTATCGAGTCTGTAGCTATGATCCTGATCGGATTTACCTGCACGGGAACATTCCAGTTATGGCTTAACTGTGCACAGAACTTTGCAAAAGAGAATGTAGGCTGGGCTGATCCGTCCATCATGCAGACATATTATTCAGCAGGAACACTGATCGCACTGGTTGTGACAGCACTGCTGACAAGAAAGATCAAAGATGTACGTTTTATCGTGGCATATCCGGTGATCTGCCTGGCAACACTGATCGTTGTACTGGTAGGACAGAGCAAGCCGCTGATGATCGCAGGAGCATTTATCATCGGATGGGCAGGAGCAGGCGGACTGCTTCAGATCGCAACTTCTGTATGCAATATGCTTTTCCCGAAGATCAAGGGAACGATCACAGCTCTGATTATGATCGCATCCTCACTTTGTAACTACACGATCCTTACAGCAGCAGCAAAGATGCAGCCATCCCAGGTTATGGTAATGAACATTGTTCTTACAGCAGTAGGCGTGGCACTGGGACTTTTTGTAAATGTAAGATATGGTGTACTTCTGAAAAATGCAGAGGAAGCATAAATAAGAAAATTGTAAAAATGAAACCTGTACCGGAGCAGAACGACCGGTGCGGGTTCCCCTCCAAAGAAGTCATAGAAAGGAATAGTATTATGAATACTGTAAAAGTAAGAAATATTGAAATTGGTGCAGGAATCCCGAAAATCTGTGTACCGATCGTTGGGGTAACAAGAGAAGAAATCCTTGCAGCAGCAGAAACTATCAAATCTACAAAGGCCGATGTTGTTGAGTGGCGTGTAGACTGGTATGAAGATATTTTCGATTTTGCAAAGACAGAAGAGACAATGAAAGCTCTTCGTGAGGTACTTGGTGAGACTCCGATCCTGTTCACATTCCGTACATCCAAAGAAGGCGGAGAGAAATCCATTGAGACAGAAACTTATGTAGAACTGAATCAGAATGCGGCAAAAACAGGACTGGTTGACCTTGTAGACGTAGAAGCGTTTACAGGAGATGATGCGGTGAAAGCAGTTGTTGAGACAGCACATGCAAATGGTGTAAAAGTCATTGCTTCTAATCACGATTTCCATAAGACTCCTGCAAAGGACGAAATCGTATCCCGTTTAAGAAAAATGCAGGAATTAGGAGCAGATATTCCAAAGATCGCTGTAATGCCTCAGAATAAGAAAGATGTTCTGACACTTCTTTCTGCTACAGAGGAAATGGCATCAGAATATGCAGACCGTCCGATCATTACAATGTCCATGTCAGGAACCGGTGTGATCAGTCGTCTTTGCGGTGAAGTATTCGGTTCAGCACTGACATTTGGAGCAGTTGGAAAAGTATCCGCTCCGGGACAGATGGGAATTGAAGATTTGACAACAGTTCTTGGCCTGCTTCATAAGAGTCTGTAAGGATCAGGATTTATAAAACAGCATTCGAATTATTACTGGGAGGAGAGAAAATGACAGGGATGAACAACAGAGAGACATTTCTGAAGACAGAGCCGGAGATGGATATCACGCAGTTTGCAAAGACCGAACTGGATCTTGTCTATGCAGATGAGTCACCGAACCAGATTCTGGATGTTTTTTATCCGGAAGACGGAGAAGGCCCATATCCGCTGGTGATCGTATTCCATGGTGGAGCTTTTGCGGCGGGACACAAGAGGACACATTACATTAAGTCAATGTGTCTGCCTGTGACACAGGGATACGCAGTTGCAACGGTAGAGTATCGTCTTTTACAGGAAGCAAAATGGCCGGCACAGCTAATCGACGGAAAAGCAGCAATCCGCTATCTGCGTGCCAATGCAGAGAAACTGAATTTAGACCCGGATCGGTTTGCAGTATGGGGAAATTCAGCAGGCGGTACAGTGACGCAGCTTCTGGCAGTGACAGCAGACGAGGAAGACATGGATGATCTGAATGTCGGAGTAAAAGCATCTTCAAAGATCGACTGTGCCATTGCATGGTATACGATCAGTGAGCTTTGTTCTGCAGAGCAGTTCGGAACAGACATTTATGAAGTGCGTAAGCAGACCGGTGCAGGCAAGGGAATGATGCCGGGTGACGGAGAATCAAATGACTCAATGTTTACGATGCTGCTGGGATATAATCCACTGTATTATCCGGAACGTACAAGTAAGGTAAGCCCGATCAGTCATGTAAAGGAAAGTTGTCCGCCAATGCTGATTCAGCATGGAACAAATGACCTGGTCATCGACTATCATCAGTCTGTCTACATGGCAGAAAAGGTAAAAGCTGTCTGCGGAGAAGACCGCGTGGAGCTGGATCTCTTTGAAAATGAACCGCATGGTTCTCAGGTAATCAAGGCAGATCAGAATATTGAGAAGTGTATCGACTTTCTTGATAAACATTTTTACGAAGGAAAGAACCCATACCGGAAGCCGCTTGGCAAGATTCGGATCGTGGGTGAGAATGAGGACAAATAATTATGGCAACAACAATATCAGTCATCGGATTATTGCTGGCAGCAATCATCTTTGTAGTAGCAATCTGGAAGGGACTTGATGTATTTACATCTACGATTCTGGTTTCATTTATCATTATCCTGACAAGCTGGATGGACTGGTGGACATCACTGAGTTCTTATGCAGAGGGGTATGTAGGATTTATTCAGAACAATGTATTTGTACTTGTAATCGGAGCAGTGTTTGGGGAACTGATGGCAGCATCAGGTTGTGCTGAATCCATTGCAAATGTAGTTACAGAAAAAATGGGTGCAAAACGAGTTATCCTGTCTATCGCACTGATCACAACGGTATTCGTATATGTGGGAGTATCAGGATTTGTAGTACTTTTCGTACTGGCACCGATCGCAACGATCATGATGAAGCAGGCAGGATACCCATACCGTATGATTCCGGGAATCATCTTTATCGGAGCAACCTGCTCAGCAATGATCCCGTATGCCATCAATATTACAAACATCATGCCGGCACAGTATCTCGGAACTTCCATGGGATCAGCACCGATCCTTGGATGGGTCGCTTTCGTGGTATCTTTTGCAGTGGGATATTTTTACATGGTTCATGCAGCAAAAAAAGCAGCGATCAAAGAGGGAACAGCAATCGATGAATCCCAGCCAGTTAAGATCCAGCCGACAAGAGATGATCTTCCGTCTTTCTGGGTAGCACTGATCCCGTTTATCCTGGTTGTAGTACTGGTACTTGCTCTTTCTAACCTGACAGATATGAATACAAATGCAATCGTTGTACTGAGTATGTTTGTTGGTTCTGTTGTGATTGTTCTGTTCTGTCATAAACAGGTCGGAAGTGTGGCAAAGATTCTTGAAAAGGGTGTAAATAATGGAATCGGAGCAACTGTAATGGCAGCAGCGATTCTTGGATTTTCAGGCGTACTTCAGTCCTGTCCGGGATTCCAGTCCATTATCAACTTTGTAATGGGTCTGAAGATGAACCCGTATCTGACAGAGTTCTTCGGACTGAATATCCTTGCCGGTATCCTTGGAAGCGGAACCTCTTCCATCGCCATGTTCTTTGAACATTTGTCAGACGGTCTGCTTGCAAAGGGTGCAAGTGCAGGAGCACTTCACAGACTGGCACCGGCATGTGCAACCGGTATGAATACACTGCCAAATGCAGGTGGAATGGTTGCACAGCTCCGCTGGATGAAACTGTCACTGGCAGAAAGTTACTGGTATGTATTTATGACATCCGTACTTGCTCCAATGATCGGTTCACTGGCAGCAGTAATTGTAGCTATGATCATCTATTAATGGATTTATAAGATGCCAGGGTTGTGGGAGTGCGTAGCACGGAGAGCAATCCGTAGGCATCAAAGTTGGGGGCTTTTGACCCCGACATCTTTATAAGTGAATTTAGAAAAATAAAAAGAAAACTGATAGTTTGGATCAATTCGGGGGAGTTATCGATGGAGTCTGAGGTATCAGTTTTTTTGTGTGAAGTATACGACAAAAAGATCCGGGGAATCCTTTTTAGTTATGGTGGCAGAAGAAATTGAGAGGATGGACAGAAAAAATAAAAAATGATATATTTTTTGATATAGTCTTTTTTTAACGAAAAAGATATGATGAAAATTAAGGAAAAGGTGATGAGATGAAAAAAGCATTACAATGGTTAGATGAGAACCTGGAAGAAGTATTACTGGTCATTGCACTTGCAGCCATGGCAGTGATCATGGGAATACAGGTCATTGCAAGATATATATTCGGAGCTTCACTTTCCTGGTCGGAAGAACTGACCCGGTATATATTTATCTGGGCGGGATTCCTGAGTGTGAGTTATTGTACGAAAAAATGTATTTCTATCAAGATCGAGCAGTTTGTGGCGATGTTCCCAAAGAGGGGAAAAGCCATTTTCAAAGGAGTGAATCATACATTTGAACTGATCGTATTTCTTTATCTGATCCCGTTTGCATGGAAATATCTGTTGTCTGCAATCGCAAATGGACAGACAAGCCCGGCAATGGGAATCCCGATGTACTATGTGCAGGCAGCACCGTTGGTGGGATTTATCCTGTCAGCGATCCGGGTATTCCAGAGATGGATCATTGAGTGGAAGAGAGTATGCAGGAAGGGAGGGGAATGATATGCCGGCAGTGGTTGTATTTTTGATTTTTGTGATCTGTCTGATCATTGCGATTCCGGTATCCATATCTCTCGGAATTGTATCGGTACTTCCGGGAGCGGTAGATCCGTCCTTTACAGCAAGCGGAACTTATGTCATCCGTTCTATGCTTGGAGGAATCGACAGTTTCCCTTTGCTTGCAGTTCCGATGTTCGTACTTTCAGGAATTATCATGGCACGGGGTGGGATTTCAAGAAAATTATTTGATGTATTTGCTTATTTTATGGGAAAGAGAACAGCCGGGATGCCATGTGCAGTGGTTGTGACCTGTCTGTTTTACGGAGCGATTTCGGGATCAGCACCGGCTACGGTAGCCGCAGTAGGAAGTATGACGATCCCGATTCTTATGGAGATGGGATATGATAAGAAGTTTTCGACAGCTCTTGTGGCGGTTGCAGGCGGCCTGGGTGTTATTATTCCGCCAAGTATTCCGTTTATCATGTATGGAATGGCATCCGGTGCATCAGTCAGTGACCTCTTCATTGCAGGGATCATTCCGGGGGTAATGATCGGCGGTCTTCTGATGGTGTACGCGATCTACTATTGTAAAAAGCATGGGGAAGATCAGGAAAAGAAGCTGGCAATGGTCGGAAAGCTGCATGATAAGGGGCTTTTAAGGGTGTTAAAGGACAGTGCTTTTGCACTGCTCAGTCCGGTGATCATTCTTGGATGTATTTATACCGGTGTGGCATCTCCGACAGAGGCAGCAGTTATTTCAGTTTTTTACGCACTGATCATCAGTTTATTTGTCTATAAAAGTATTAAGATCAGAGAGATCTGGACCATTATGGTAGAAGCAATCAGAACGTATGCACCGATCCTTTTTATTCTTGCTGCATCCATTGCATTTTCAAGAGTACTGACACTGATGCAGGTGCCGCAGGAAATCAGTGTATGGATCCTTGCACATTTTACGAATAAGATTGTCTTACTTCTTGTACTCAACGTATTTTTACTGATCGTTGGAATGGTGATGGATACAACTCCGGCAATCCTGATCCTGACACCGATCCTGCTTCCGATCGTTGAGGCAGTGGGGATCCATCCGATCCACTTTGGTATTATCATGGTTGTCAATCTGGCAATAGGATTTGTAACACCGCCGATCGGAGTGAATTTATTTGTGGCAAGTTCACTGACAGATGTACCGGTGATGGAGATCGCAAAGAAAGCGATGCCGATGATCCTCTATTTCTTTGCTGCATTGCTGATCGTTACCTTTGTGCCGGCAGTAAGTCTTGCGTTATTGTAGAAATGCTGTTACAGGAAATGACATGGAAGGAGACAGATACAGATATGAAATATAGAAGACTGACAGGCGTGATGGTGAGCATTGCCTTCCTGGGGCTGCTTACGGGGTGTGCCGGAAAAGAAAGTACAGAACAGCGGTATGCATATCCGCTCGGAACAGCCAGCCCTGAGGATACAGTGACGCAGATCTATGCGGAAAAATTCGCAGAAGAAGCGGACAGACTCAGTGACGGAAGGATCAAGATCACAGTATATCCGAACAGTGTACTTGGCGGGGACAGAGAACTGCTGGAGAGCTGCTATGACGGAGATATCCCATTTGTAGTACAGAATACAGCACCACAGGTTAATTTTATTGATGATACAGCAATCTTTGATGCACCGTGTGTGTTTGATGATATTGAAGAGCTGAGAGATAAGATAGATCAGCCGGAGTTCCTAAGCCGGATGCAGGAGCCATACCGGGATGCGGGATATGAACTGCTGGGATATGCAGATCAGGGATTCCGTGTCATGTCCAGCAATAAGGAGGTCAGCAGTTTTTCAGATTTTAAAGGACAGAAGATCCGTACAATGGAAGACCCGTACCAGTTGAGCTTCTGGAAAAAGCTGAAAGCAAATCCGACTCCCATGAGCTTCAGTGAGGTGTATATCGGATTGCAGCAGCATACGATTGATGCACAGGAAAATCCATACGAAGTGATCGTTTCAAACCGGTTGTATGAGCAGCAGGATTACATTATTGAAACGAATCATGTACCGCATCTGATTTCATTGATCGTGAGTGAAGATTTTTATAAAAAGCTTTCAGAAGAGGATCAGAAGATCCTGCGTGAGGCAGAAGAGATTGCCAAGGAATATGCAAGAGAGAAGTCAGATGAGAGAATCAGTGAGAAGATCCGTGAGATCGAGGAGAGCGGAACCGAGATTATAACGCCTGATGAAGAGACAAGAGAGCAGATGAAAGAGGCGAGTACTCCGGTGTATGACCAGATTGAAAAAGTGACAGATCCAGAATTATTTCATCTTTATACAGGAAGATAAATAGATGTCGGGGTCAAAAGCCAAAGAAGGCCGCAGGAAAAATGAAAGCAAAGACAGAGTGCATTCTATTTTTCTTGCGGCTGATTTTGTGATGTGATATAATGAAAGAAACAAACTACAATAAAATAGGATGAGAGGAAAAGGAATATGAGTTTTATATCGTATTTGGTAAACGGACTTAGTCTGGGCAGCGTTTATGCACTCATTGCTCTTGGTTATACGATGGTATATGGAATTGCCAAGATGCTGAATTTTGCTCATGGTGATGTGATCATGATCGGTGCATATGTTGCTCTCGTCAGCATGAATCAGGCAGGGATGCCGGTTCCGGCTGCAGTAGTGATCTCGATTGTTGCGTGTACAGTCCTGGGAGTTGTGATGGAGCGGATTGCTTATAAACCATTGAGGAACGCATCCTCTTCCCTGGCAGTACTGATCACAGCGATCGGTGTCAGCTATCTGTTACAGAATGTGGCACTTCTGATCTTTGGAGCGAATGCGAAGACATTTCCTTCAGTGATCAAATGGAAAGGCATTTCTGTTGCAGGAGGAGAACTGAAGATTTCAGGAGAGACGATCGTCACGATCGTCGTGTGCGTGGTGATTATGGTTGTGCTGATGGCATTTGTGCAGAAGACAAAGCCGGGACAGGCGATGCGTGCTGTATCAGAGGACAGAGGTGCGGCACAGTTAATGGGAATCAATGTAAACGGAACGATCGCCCTTACATTTGCAATCGGTTCAGGACTGGCGGCAGTTGCCGGGGTTCTTCTTTGTTCCACGTATCCGAGTCTCACACCGTATACAGGAGCAATGCCGGGAATCAAAGCGTTTGTTGCAGCAGTATTTGGTGGAATCGGATCGATCCCGGGAGCGTTTATCGGAGGAATCCTGCTGGGACTGATCGAAATTTTCAGTAAGGCATATATTTCTTCCCAGATGGCAGATGCAATCGTGTTTGCAGTACTGATCGTTGTGCTGCTGGTGAAACCTACCGGACTTTTAGGTAAGCAGATTCAGGAGAAAGTGTAGGTGGATGGGATGTTAAAAAAGATGAATAAGACGACAAAAAATAACCTGATCACGTACGCTATGGTGATCCTCGCATTTGTGATCATGCAGATATTGATCAGTGCAGGAAGTATTTCGAGCCTTCTTCAGGGGCTGATGGTACCGTTATGCACCTATATTATTCTTGCAGTTTCACTGAACCTGGTTGTTGGTATCCTGGGAGAGCTGAGTCTTGGTCATGCAGGTTTTATGTGCGTTGGTGCATTTACAAGTGCCTTCTTTTCAAAATGTACAAGAGATGTGATCGCTTCAGATGGTCTGCGGTTTTTCCTGGCACTTCTGATCGGAATCGTGACAGCAGCGATTTTCGGTATGCTGATCGGAATCCCGGTACTGAGACTGAAAGGTGATTACCTTGCCATTGTAACGCTGGCATTTGGTGAGATTATCAAAAATATGGTGAATGTACTTTATATCGGAAAAGATTCCAAGGGGTTCCATGTGACGACAAAGGATGTTATGGCATTGAATATGGATGCTGATGGAACGGTGATCCTGAACGGACCACAGGGAATTACGGGAACACCGAAGAACTCTACATTTGTGATCGGCTTTATCCTGATCCTGCTGACATTGTTTATCGTGCAGAACCTGATCAATTCAAGAGATGGACGTGCGATCATGGCGATTCGTGATAACCGTATTGCGGCAGAATCAATCGGAATCAACATTACGAAATATAAGCTGATGGCATTTACCATCTCTGCGGCAATGGCAGGGGCAGCAGGTGTCCTGTATGCACATAATATATCTACGCTGACAGCGAATACGAACAACTTTGGATACAATATGTCCATTACAATCCTGGTATTTGTAGTACTTGGCGGAATCGGAAATATCCGCGGCTCAATCATTGCGGCAGTGATCCTGACGCTTCTGCCGGAGCTTCTCCGTGGAATGAAGGACTACCGTATGCTGATCTATGCGATCGTGCTGATCGTCATGATGCTCTTTAACTGGTCTCCAAAAGCGATTGAGTGGAGAGAAAAACTCAATGACTGGAGAAAGAAGCATTTTAGTTTCGGGGAAAAAGCAAAGGAGGTTGAATAAGAATGAGTATATTGTTGGATGTAAAAAATCTGGGAATCTCTTTCGGTGGTCTCCGTGCTGTAAATGAATTTGATCTTACGATTCAGAAAGAACAGCTTTATGGTCTGATCGGACCAAATGGTGCAGGAAAGACGACCGTATTTAACCTTCTGACCGGAGTTTATAAGCCGGATGCAGGAAAGGTGATACTTGACGGAAAAGATATTACCGGTGAACGGAATATTGAGATCAGTAAAGCAGGGATTGCGAGAACGTTTCAGAATATCCGTCTTTTCAAGCAACTGAGTGTCCTGGACAATGTAAAAGCAGGACTGCATAATCATCATCCGTATTCGACTCTGAGTGGAATCTTACGTCTTCCGAGTTACAGGAAGGTGGAAAAAGAGATGGACGACAGAGCTATGGAACTGTTGAAAGTATTTGATCTTGAAAAATATGCAGATCATCAGGCTGCCAATCTTCCGTATGGACAGCAGAGAAAGCTTGAGATCGCAAGAGCCCTCGCTACAGACCCGAAGCTGTTGCTTCTGGATGAGCCGGCAGCAGGTATGAACCCGAATGAGACCGGAGAACTGATGGATATGATCCGTTTCGTCAGAGATGAATTTCATATGACGATTTTGCTGATCGAGCATGATATGAAACTTGTAAGCGGAATCTGCGAGGAACTGACAGTTCTTAATTTCGGTGAAGTTCTTGCACAGGGAAAGACGAGTGATGTACTCAATGACCCGAAAGTCATTACGGCATATCTTGGAGAGTAAGGAGGAAAAAGCTATGGCAATGCTTGAAGTCAGAGACTTACAGGTATATTATGGAATGATCCATGCGATCAAAGGCATCTCCTTCGACGTAAATCAGGGAGAAGTTATTGCTCTGATCGGAGCAAATGGTGCAGGAAAAACGACAACTCTGCATACGATCACAGGACTGCTTGCACCAAAGTCAGGATCGGTTTTATTTGAAGGAAAAGATATCACGAAAGTACCTGCTCATAAGATCGTATCCATGGGAATGGCACATGTCCCTGAAGGAAGACGTGTTTTCGCGGAGTTAAGTGTATATGAGAACCTGAAAATGGGAGCATATACAAGGAAAGATAAGAAAGAGATTGAAGAAAGTCTTGCAAATGTATACAAAAGATTCCCGCGTCTGGAAGAACGGAAAAACCAGATGGCAGGAACTCTGAGTGGTGGAGAACAGCAGATGCTTGCAATGGGGCGTGCATTGATGTCAAAGCCGAAGATCATCCTGATGGATGAACCGTCCATGGGACTTTCACCGATCTTTGTAAATGAAATCTTTGATATTATCCGTGCGGTAAGTGAGAGTGGAACAACGGTTCTTCTGGTAGAGCAGAATGCGAAGAAAGCACTTTCTATTTCAGACAGGGCTTATGTGCTTGAGACAGGAACGATCACGATGTCCGGCAAGGCGAAAGATCTGTTGGAGGATGAAGCCGTTAAAAAGGCATACTTAGGTGAATAGGAGGGATATCTCATGGGTGAGAATATTGTAATTACGATCGCCAGGCAGTATGGTAGTGGTGGAAAGACGATAGGTGCAATGCTTGCAAAGGAGCTGGGAATCAGCTGTTATAGCAGGGAAATCCTTAAGATGGCTTCAGAGGAAAGCGGAATTAATGAAGGCTTATTCGGGATGTCAGATGAAAAGATCAAGAAAGCTCCATGGTTTAAGATTCTGAGCCGTCCGTATGACGGAGAGCTTCTTACTCCTGAAGACAGAGATTTTGTATCAGATGATAACCTGTTCAATTATCAGGCAAAGGTGATCCGGGATCTGGCAGAAAAGGAACCCTGTGTAATCGTAGGAAGATGTGCAGATTATGTCCTGAAAGAAAATCCGAATGTAGTCAGTGTCTTTATACATGCAGATAAGAAGTTCTGCCTGGAGCGTGCTTTAGAGCGTAACAGCATGACAGAAAAAGAGATGCAGAAATATATTGAAAAGACGGATCGGTTCAGAGGTGATTTCTACAGATATCATACCGGAAATGAATGGGCAGATGCAAGGAATTATGATTTATGTCTTAACAGTGGAAAACTTGGATTCCAAAAGTGCGTAGAAGAAATCAAATCGTATATTAAGATACGATTTAATGACAAAAATTAAAAGAAAAAATGCGACAGGATTCTCCTTTTTTCATGATGATAAAGTGCTATACTGATGCAGATCATTATGAAAAGAGGAGGATTTTTTATGGATGAAAAGAATAAAAAGAATAAGTGGAAGAACAAGAAAATCCTGGGATGTATTTTGACTGTGATTATCATGGTGGCTGCGGCAGCGGGAATTTATTTTTATATGAATCGCTTTGATCCTGTCCGTTATGTGCAGGCTGTGCTGGATGTTTCTTATAAGGAAGAAACTGAGGAGTACAGTAAAATGACGGGAACTTCCAGAAAAGAAGCGGAGGCTGTCTTTGAAAAAAATCTGGATGTAACCATGGAGAAATTCCATTCATCAGCTATTTCGGAGGAATTGGAAAAGAAGTACAGGATACTTTTTACACAGATCGTCAGGCAGGTTAATTATCAGATCGGAGAAAGTGAAAAGCAGAAAGACGGAAGTTATATAGTTGAACTTGAGATCAGACCGGTCACACTGTTTTCTGATACATATGAGACATTTCAAAGCAAGGCAGAAGAGTATGCACAATCAATTACCAACGAGGTAATGAAAGGAATGGAAATTCCATCGGAAGAAGAGATGCAGGGACAGGTATATCAGATTTATTATGATGTATTGAACGAAGCTTTGCAGGAAGGGATTCGGTATGGGGATAAGAAGAAACTGAAGCTCCATGTCGAAAAGGGAGAGGACGGAGCATATGAGATCCGGGAAAAAGACCGCAGGAAGCTGGATCAACTTCTGGTAGAAAATGCAGGAAAAAATTCAGCTTAAAAAGGAAATGCGCAAAATGGATACAAAAAATGAAATAATAAAAGAACAAAAGAAAGAATTAAGGACTAAAGTAAAGAAAAAAATATCAAAACTATCCAGACGAGAAACTGAAGAGTCGGATAAAAAAATCCTGCATCAGATAAAATCTCTTGCAGAATATAAAAATGCCGACACAATTTTCTGTTATGTCAGTACAGAAAAAGAAATTAATACCATTCCGCTTTTGCAGGAAATACTGGACAGTGGAAAAAGACTGGGGGTTCCTAAATGTACCGGAAAAGGAATAATGGATGCCTATGAAATTCAGAATTTAGAACAGTTAAAAATTGGATCCTACGGAATCCTGGAGCCGGGAGAAGAATGTGATATAATCCTTGATCCGACAGAAATCCAGTTTGCGATCATCCCATGTATTTCCTGTAACCGGAAGGGTGAACGGCTCGGACATGGCGGGGGGTTTTATGACCGTTATCTTGAGAAAATGCCGGAAGACTGTGAAAAAGCAATTCTGTGCAGGGAAAGTCTGATGTGTGATGAAATTCCAACAGAGGAACATGATGAGCGGATGGATCTGGTGATATCAGAAAACGGGATTATCAGAATAAAAGAAGAGGTGTGCGAAATATGATTCTCATTTTCGCACACCTCTTTTGGAAAAATCTTATTCAAGAATTTTAAATTCAGAAATCGGCCAGTAGCGGAAGATCGCCTTTCCGAGAATCTCATCTTTTGTAACAAAAGTATTGGTCCAGTAGCGGGAATCTTTGGAGTCGTTGCGGTTGTCTCCCATGACAAAATAACTGTTCTCCGGTACTGTATACGGACCGAAAGATCCGACCATGGTTTCCTTCGTCTGCACATCCTCAAGCGGTTCATCAGAACCATTCAGATAGATTTTTCCATCCCGGATCTCAACCGTTTCTCCGGGGAGTCCGATGATCCTTTTGATGAATAATTGACTTTCGTCATCCGGATAGCGGAAAATAATAATATCAAACCGCTGCGGATCGCTGAAACTGTATGCAAACCGATTCCCAATGACGCGGTCACCGGTCATAATCGTATTTTCCATAGATCCGGAAGGAATCTGTGCATTTACAATAACAAAATTATCTATAGCCAGTGCGATCAGAACAGCAGCAACAATGGCGGCTACCCACTGAAATAATTCTCTTGCTGTGGAAACTGACTCTTCGTTCTCTTTTCTTTCATGCCGTATATTCATAAATGATACCTCATTTCTGTCAGAAACTGACTCTGTAATCATAGCATAAAAATCCCGGCTTGAAAATACAAAGAAAAAGAACTTTTGGCTGTAAAAAGATTGCAGAAAAGATTGAAAGAACATATATTCGTGTTATATAATAGATTTGTTCATTTAATGAAAGATACGAAAGCTTCCCGGAAGAATCTTTATTTCTTATAGAAAGAAGATTTCCAAGACCGGGGGATAAAAAAGAATGATCGTATAGATCAGTACGGATGAAAAGGGAGACGAATATGAAAGATAAAAAGAGAAGAACTTATGGTTTTCTGACCGGATTGCTGCTGATCCTGTCAGTATGTCTGACTTCCTGCGGTAACCAGGGGCAGACGGATTCAGGGAAAGACAGCAATACTCAGTCAGGCACGAAAGTGGCTGCGGAAGATCATTCTGCCGAAGAAAAGGGTTCAGACAGTGAATCCTATGTGACGGTTGATGATGTTCCGGCATATTCAGGAGAGCCATATGTGGAGGTAAATGATAATCAGCCGGAGTTTACGGAAGAAGAGCTTACGACAGTATCCTATGAGGATTACAGTGAACTGGATGAGCTTGGAAGATGTCAGACGGCAGAAGCGTGCATCGGACAGGATCTGATGCCGACAGAAGCGAGGGAGAGTATCAGCAGTGTGAAGCCGACCGGCTGGAGGAATAAATCCTATGATACCGTGGATGGTGGATATGTGTATAACCGTTGTCACCTGATCGGATTCCAGTTGACAGGTGAGAATGCAAATGAAGAGAATCTGATCACAGGCACACGCTATATGAATGTAGAAGGTATGCTGCCTTTCGAGGATGAGGTGGCAGCGTATATCGAAGAAACCGACAATCATGTGATGTACCGTGTGACACCGGTTTTTGAGGGGGATGACCTGGTTGCCTCAGGAGTACAGATGCAGGCAGAGTCAGTAGAAGATGATGGAGTGGGAATCAGCTTTAATGTATATGTATATAATGTACAGCCGTATGTAGTGATTGATTATAAAACCGGAGAAAACTGGGAAGGTGATGAGATTGCAGAGCCAGAAGGAAAATGGGCAGACGGTACAGAAGCAGATCCTTCAGATTCAAAATCAGATTCAAAGATAAATGCAAAGACAGATTCTGCGGCAACGTCAAAGGCAGAGGCAAAAGATACGAAGGAGCAGACGTATATTCTCAATAAGAATACAAAGAAATTTCATAAACCGGAATGTTCTGGTGCAAAGAAGATCAAGGCTAAAAATAAAGGTGAATATACGGGTTCAAGACAGACGTTGATCGATGAAGGATATGAACCCTGTGGAAATTGTAATCCTTAGTCATTGCAATCTTTGGGTCAGAAAGATGTTCGGATCATTATAACATTGTAAAAAGAGCCTCCCCCGGAAGAATGGTTGGCAGTAACATTCTTCCGGGGGATTATAACAATAACATGGCAATAATCTTCTACTTCCGTAGCGGCAACAACTGCATTTCCTGTAGGGAATACGCAGTGGATCGCACCAAATTCTTTGCAGGCACGCTCTGTATTTTCTTTCATTCCACCCTTACCGATGATAACGCGTACTCCGGTTTCCCTTACAAATTCATATTCAAATTTTTCAAAGTGATAAAATATTGTAAAATATTTAAAAAATTATTGACAAATTAATACATGTAAAGTATACTTAATAAGTCGCTTGACGAAAGTGACAACTGAATAGGGGATTGGTCAAATGGTATGATAGGGGTCTCCAAAACCTTTGGTGGGAGTTCGATTCTCTCATCCCCTGCTATTAGGAATAGCCTTGAAAGTCGCATAAATGCTGGCTTTTAGGCTATTTTTTGTTTTGCGAAAAAAGTTGTTTCACAGTGTTTCAAAGGGCTTGAAATCAAAAAAAAGTGTGGCAAAAGTGTGGTAAATATGTGGCAATTATTGGCATAGATTAAAATGGAGAATAAAGCGTATTGTAAATAAGACTTCCACACGTCACATATTATATAGATCACTTAATAGAGCAGTAGGACAATTACTCAACACCATAGAAACTGCTAATACAAAAGAAAGTATCTTACTACAATTCCTTTTCATTCTCTTGTTCCTCCTTCTTCTTCAAAAATCACCTTAAAATTTAAAAATTATTTCTTTTTCACATGACTTTTGATTCCTCCTTTGCTTAGTTTCCCTTATATACAATGAAAAGAGCCAGTTACTTTTACATAACTGACTCTCATAAAGGTTTATACTATTTAGTTGTTAACTTACTTTGTAGCACCGCATGAACATTTATATGTGTAATAACCTGGAGAAATTGTCTCTTCTGGATGATCTATATACTTTACTATATCTACATCTTTAGTAGCATAAGATGAATGACATACAGAATCGACATGATAATTATAATAATCATAGTCCCCTGCATGACCAGTTAAATAGAAGTCTTCTCCACAACCATTGCATACAACATGTTTTTCTGTTGTATGAACTTCTTCTCTCCATGCTGGCTTCACTTTAGCTTCATGCCATGTACCTACCCAATTATGCTGATGCTCTTTTTTTGTTGCTCCACATAATGAACACTTATAGCCGGTTACTTCCCAATAACCTGCTTTATCTGTTACTGTTACTTCCTGATCTTTGTATGTTGCGTCATGATGTACTGTTTTGGTTACTGGAACATCGTCAAAATAATATGAACAACCACCTTGACAAGATCTAGTGTGTACACTAATAAAATCACCCTCTTGAGTGTAACCTGCTGCGGTAAAGTCCATACCACATCCTGCACAAAACAAATGATATTCTGTATCGGTTACCTTCTCATTCCAAGCATCCTTAACAAGCACTTTCTTAGTCTCTTTATGGGTTACCGGTTTATGCCACTTCTTAACTTCTTTCCACTTATGACTGCATGTTACCTTTATATTACAAACAAATGGAAAATCATATGTATGTAATGTGAAAATAAAATGTGCTAAACATACATGGAAAAAGGTTACGAAACATCATGATGCGGTAACACATAAGGAAAGTGTTAAGATTAAGGATGCTTGGGATGAGAAGGTAACCACTGAAGTAAAGCATTGGTTTTGTGGAGGGTGCGACATGGATTTTACTGCAGCAGGTTATTCCCCATCCGATGATTATATTTCCACACATACTCTTAGTTGTCAAGGAGGGGGTTCTTCATATTATTTTCAATATGTCCCAGTAACAGAAACAGTACATCATGACGCCGTTTATGAGGATCAAACAATAATCGATAAAGAAGCATGGGATGAGTATTTATACACAGAATGTACTACATGCGGTGCAAGACAGTAAATAGGCAACAACTAAATAATATAAACCTTTATGAGAGTCAGTTATGTAAAAGTAACTGACTCTTTTCATTGTATATAAGGGAAATTAAGCAAAGGAGGAGTCAAAAGTCATGTGAAAAAAAAGAAATAATTTTTAAATTTTATGGTGATTTTTGAAGAAGAAGGAGGAACAAGAGAATGAAAAGGAATTGTAGTTTATTTTACGGTTATTTACTTTTATAAAGAATACAATTATGGTATAATAATACCATTATAAAGTAGGAGGTGGGTATTATGCCACAGATTATACCAATTAAGGAATTAAAGAATACAGCAGAGATATCAGATATGTGTCACAAGTCTGAAGAACCAATTTATGTTACAAAAAATGGATATGGTGATATGGTTATTATGAGTATGGAGAATTACGAAAATACTATGAATCGAATAGCGATGTATCATGATATAGAAATTTCAGAACAGCAGATAAGAAAAGGTCAAGTAAGGGATGCAAGAATCTCGCTTCAAGAAACGAGGGGAAAGTATGGCTTATAATTTGAGAATAACAAAACATGCAGAGAAACTGTTAGATAGACTTGTTTATTATTTGCTTTATCGACTTAAGAATGAACAGGCTGCCAGACACTTGTTGGATAGTATTAATGATATATATGAAAGATTGGAAGAAAACCCATTGCAGTTTCCACGATGCAGAGATAACTTTCTTGATCAAAAAGGATACCATGAGGTGGTTGTGCCACAGATGAATTATGTGGTTGTATTTAGTATTGATGGAAATGTTGTGAATGTTCTAGGTTTTTTCCATCAACTTGAGAACTATTCACACAAAATATAAATAGGAGAACTTGTGAACAAAAAGGAAAGGTTTGATTATTATAAAAGATTCCATACTGAATGAGTTCTCCTTCCTTAAAATGAATAGTTAATGTGTTCAAAATATGTTCAAATGTATTCAAGCTTGAATGTAGAAAAAGCTTATTTTATGCGGGGTGTAAGAATTTCTAAGAGGGTTCGATTCTCTCATCCCCTGCTAGAAAGCCTTGAAAACATTGAGTTTTCAGGGCTTTATTTATTTGAGTGGGCAATAAAGTGGGCAAGCTATAGTCGGGTTCTTTTTCAATGGCAATGCATATAGGTCTGGAGAAACAAAATTTTCTGAGATAATTGTTGGATCATGTGAACAATTATTGGAACACAAGTCAGCATTGAATGCATTATTATCAGAAGAGTTATGTATGTTGATATCAGAAGATAATAGTCATAAATATGAATTCGCAGGAATGGAGAATAGTTGAGCCGTTAGGTTGACAGTGTCACTCATTTGACAGCGAGAGGAACTTGAATTCTAAAAAAACATATACCAATGGGGTATATGTGGGTTTATTCATCTTCATATCGAATTATTTCATTTATTTCGCAATGTAATAACTTGTATAGCTGATTTATGGTATTTGTTGATACACTATTACCTTTTCTGATTGAATAATAGGTTGCTCTTGAAAATCCCATTTTCTCTAGTCTATACGATGTTATTCCTTTTTCTTTCATGGTTTTAAAAAGTGGTTCATAACTAATCAATGTAACTAACCTCTTGATCTTATTTTCTAAATTTTATTAGAAAAAATTACATTGAATATGTATGAATATTCGAGTATATTATTAATGCAAACTACATTGTTGTAGTAGAATATAACTGAATATTATTTTTTGTAGGAGGGTAATCAAATGAACAAAAGAAAAAAGGGTTTGTGTCAGCTACTTGCCTGTGCTATGGTGCTTGTAATGCTGGTATCTTTATCACCTGTAAATGTACAGGCAGCGAGTAAGGTAAAGATTAATAAGACACAGACAACTATGTATGTGGGTACTCCAAAGACATTAAAGATCACAGGTACAACCAAGAAAGTAACATGGAAATCAAGCAATAAGAAGATTGCTATAGTATCGGCAAAGGGAAAAGTAACACCTAAGAAAGCCGGAATAGTAGTTATCACAGCAAAGGTATCCGGTAAAAAATATAAATGCAAAGTAACAGTTAAGAAACCATGCTTGTCTGCAACGAAAAAGACTGTGAAAGCTGGTTCAACATATAAACTGGTATTGCATGGAACGAATGTAAAGAAATGCTCTTCTACAAATAAAAGCATTGCAACTGTAAAAAAGAACGGCAAGAATGCTGTTACCGTAAAAGCAGTTAAGACCGGAAATGTAAAGATAAAAGTTCAGGGAACAAATGGAAAATCATATGTATGTAATGTGAAAATAAAATGTGATAAACATACATGGAAAAAGGTTACGAAACACCATGATGCCATAACACATAAGGAGACAAAGAGGGTTAAGGTTAAAGATGCTTGGGATGAGGATGTAACCACTACAGAAGGTCATACTTTTTGTGGCGGATGTGATATGGATCTTACTGCAGCGGGTTATCTCTCTGTAGAAGATATTGTCACACACGTTGATTCTTGCCATGGAGGTTCTTCATATTATGGTTATCCTGTTCCAGTAACAAAAACAGTGCACCACGATGCTGTTTATAAAGATCAGACAATAACAATAGTAGACAAAGAAGAATGGGATGAGTACTTATATACAGAATGTACTACATGTGGTGCAAGAAAGTAAATAGGCAACAACTAAATAATATAAACCTTTATGAGAGTCAGTTATGTAAAAGTAACTGACTCTTTTCATTGTATATAAGGGAAATTAAGCAAAGGAGGAGTCAAAAGTCATGTGAAAAAAAAGAAATAATTTTTAAATTTTATGGTGATTTTTGAAGAAGAAGGAGGAACAAGAGAATGAAAAGGAATTGTAGTTTATTTTACGGTTATTTACTTTTATAAAGAATACAATTATGGTATAATAATACCATTATAAAGTAGGAGGTGGGTATTATGCCACAGATTATACCAATTAAGGAATTAAAGAATACAGCAGAGATATCAGATATGTGTCACAAGTCTGAAGAACCAATTTATGTTACAAAAAATGGATATGGTAATATGGTTATTATGAGTATGGAGAATTACGAAAATACCATGAATCGAATAGCGATGTATCATGATAATTGAAGGTTTTTTCCATCGACTTGAGAACTGTTCACACAAAATATAAATAGCAGAACTTGTGAACAAAAAGATTTCTAAAGCATGGTTGACCAGATAGTTAGTTTCTGATAAGAAAGATTAGATTATTGAACAATAATTAGCATTGACTTGCACAGGGAGTGCGGAAGTATAATTTATATAAGCGGGGATATACTGAGCATATATCAGCAGATGATTGACACATATTTGTTAGAAGAAAGGGTGGTTATTATGATGTCATTATCAAATGCAGCGGATGGATTTTGTTCAACGATCGCGTGGAACTGTGCAGATAAAGCATTATTTGGAGATTGTCAGCTTGATACAGGGGACGAAGTTCAGGTAGTATCATCATTTTTCGGAAATGTGATTGTCCGGGTACACGGGAGATGTCTTGCGATTAACAAGGATGCGGCAGAACGGATCAAGATGTGCCAACCGGATGTACAGTAAGAGATAAAATTTTTATAACTGTTCTTGAAGTCGTGGGCAAATGTTTTATTGTGTAAACGTTAAATGAAAATGAGTTGGTTGAAATAATAAATAATATATATTATTATTTATATATCAATTATTTGGAGGGAGACATTTACAAATGAAAAAAAGAAAAAGAAGTATTATTTTATTATGTGCATTATTGATCGTTGCACTTATACTGCCATGTAGTGGAAGCGAGGCAGCATCTAAGCTTACTAAAAAGCAAAAGGCAACATACAAGAAGTGTTTGGATAAATATTTTTATAAGACAAATTGGCCATCTTGGTGGACTTCGTATGTAAATGATACAAAGGAACATACGGAGATAGCATTTGCGGATATTAATAATGATGGAAAAAAAGAACTTTTGGTTTACAGTGCAGCAGGAGCTTCCTGGCAGTGGAGGGCAGCATATAAGACAAATGGGAAACCTTTAAAGTTTAAATATTATTATAAAGGAAAGCTTAGAAGCAAAAGTACAAAGAGTGACCAACATGGTATATATACACGTATAACAAAAATGTCTGATAAAGCATTTGTAGATGAATTTGGTGGACATATGGGCTTATATGTAAAAACATATTTTAAAAAGACCAAATCGGGTGGAACAGAGGTCGCGAAATATAGCACACGGATGGATCCGGTAACGTATAAAACAATAAACGAGTATTATGTAAATGGTAAGAGAACAACAAAAAGAGCTTATCAGAAAAAAGTAAAATCATTAGGAAAGTTTAAAAAAATTACATATCAGAATTATAATGATGTCTGGTAAAGTGGGAATATATTTAATATGAATACAAACGCCTGTCATTGGATTGAATAAGAACCAATGACAGGCGTTTGTATTACCTGTGCGAGGACAATAAGCTAAAGTCTGTATTTATACAATGTGCTCTGATAATTGCCCACGATATAAATATTATTTTGTAATAAAGGTGCTGTAGATTGCTTTGATGGCTGTCTCGAAGTCACGGTTTTCAACACCGATGATGATGTTAAGCTCAGAAGAACCCTGATCGATCATCTTGATATTGATGCCCTTGTTTGCGAGAGCAGTGAAAAGCTTGCCTGCTGTACCGCTGGCTGACTTCATACCACGACCTACAACCGCGATCAGTGCAAGACCGGATTCAATCTCAACAGAATCCGGTTCTGCCAGACGATGGATAGCAGATACAACGCTCTGTTCCTTATCGATGAATTCGTCTGCATGAACAACGATGGTCATAGTATCAATACCGGATGGCATATGCTCAAAGGAGATGTTGTTTTCCTCAAATGCCTGAAGAACTTTACGACCGAAGCCGATCTCTGAATTCATCATTGCTTTTGTAATGAAGATTGTACAGAAATCTTTCTTTCCGGCAATACCGGTTACGACATAATCCTGCTTCTGGCAGGTACTTTCAACAATCCATGTTCCTGCATCTTCCGGTGCATTTGTATTCTTGATATTGATAGGAATACCACAGCTTCTTACAGGGAAGATTGCATCTTCGTGGAGAACGGAAGCACCCATGTAGGATAACTCACGAAGCTCGCGGTATGTGATATATTTTATCGGCTTTGGATCCGGAACGATTCTTGGGTCAGCTACAAGGAAACCGGATACATCTGTCCAGTTCTCATATACATCTGCGCGGCTGGCTCTTGCAACGATAGAACCTGTTACATCGGAACCACCACGAGAGAAGGTCTTAACATTTCCATCTTTACCCATTCCGTAGAAGCCGGGGATAACGGCACGTTCATTTTGAGCGAGACGCTCGGTCAGACGCTTGTATGTCTTATAATCATTCAGATTTCCTTCTTCGTTGAAGAAGATGACTTCTGCCGAATCGATAAATGGAATACCAAGGTAAGCTGCCATGACTTTACCGTTTAAGTATTCACCTCTGGATGCAGCATAATCGCTCTGAGGATTCTCGGCGAGGTTCTTTTTGATCTCCGCAAAATCGTCATCCAGACTGAAATCCTTCAGCTCAAGACCTGTGATGATCTCATCATATCTTGCTTTGATCGCCTTTAATTCTTCGTCAACATCATTGCCTTCGCTGGCGGTCTGATATGCATGAAGTAACATATCGGTTACCTTAGTATCTCCATCAAATCTTTTTCCCGGAGCAGAAGGAACAACATATACACGGCTATCATCTGCATGGATGATTTTACCGACCTTCTTGAACTGCTCTGCACTTGCAAGGGAACTTCCACCAAATTTAACAACTTTCTTCATAATAAACTCCTGCATTTTTATTTTTATTTACAAATTATCTCTATCTTAATATTATTGTGCCGATTAGACAAGGAAAAAATGTGATTTTTTTGAATTTTGAATGATCGAATAAAAACCTCTTGTATAATGGTTTTGTTTTAGGCAAAATGTTGAACCTTTTCAGAAATAATCAGAGATTTTTGATAGATGAAATATAAGAATATGGATTTTACATGTAAATTGTGCAAAATGACTGAAACAGATGAAAAAATTCGTTATTCCAAAATGTGAAAAAACGTTGTACTTCCTTGAATTTGCTTGTTTTCTATACTAAAATGGCAGTCGAAAAGGTAGCATAATGCCCAAACGGCTAGAAGATTGAGGTGATAATGTGATTGATTATTATAAGTGTCAGTATCATTTTAACGCCAGTCATAGCTTTGATGGAAATAAAGAACAGGTACACAGTCATACATTCACGATGATACTGTATATTCGTAATCATTCCGGCCGAGATATGGATTTTAAACGGCTTGACAGAATGATTGAGATTTTTCTCGGCAGATATGAGGGCATGTATCTGAATGAACTTCCCTGTTTTGCCGGGAATGCAAGTATAGAGGCAATCGGAGATTATTTTTACGAACAATTAAAGATAAAATTATCGGAATTGAATGCGGAGCTGATGCAGCTTGATATAGGGGATACACCGCTTGGGGTGTATCAGGTATGTGATCGCATTTTGTTACCGACGGTTAATGAGAAACGGAGCAGAGAAAATCTGGAGGCAATCTTGTTCTATAAGAAACAGATGCCTGACCAGAAAAAATAGATAGGGACTCATTCGGATAAGATGGGTCTTTTTTGTGTGGAATGTCATAAAACAGACAGAAAGAAGGCATGTATGATGAGACATAAGAAAATCTGTAAAAAACTAATAACTGTAGGGATAGTGGTATTATTGATTGCTGTTTCCTGTATGCCAATGACAGGAATGAGGAGTCAGGCAGCAACGTTTGAGGATAATGGAAATACAGTGGATATATATACGGATAATAATTATTTGTGTATCCGTTATAATGGGAGCTGGTCAGGATATCTGAATGAGCGCTTTGACCTGTCGGCAGACGGAGTGTCACTGGATCGATTGAATGCGATCATATTGAATAATGAAAATAATGGAGACGGAAGTTCATTTTCAGTAAAGGATGCATGGAGTTCGGAAATCAGTGCGGCTTCCGGAACAGTTACAAATACCGGGAAAAAACAATATTACGGATATGAATTTATGACATGGAAGATTCAGGTTCCACTTGATACTTATGAGGCTTTTAATCTTGATACGCTGAAGGTAACATATAAAGGGCAGAGCACGGAAGTTACGATTGGAACAAAGAATACTACGGAAGAAGCTTCTACAGAAAATACGGAAGAAATTACATCTGCTACAGAGAAGGACTCAACGGAAGAAATTCTGACGACCGAAGATACAACTGAAACTGAAAAAAATGATACAACAGAGATATCCGGTACGGAATCAGAAGACAGCAGTGCAACAATTCCTGAGACTACATCGGAGGATAACAATAATGCAAGCACTACCGGAGAAATGACGGACGAGGCAACAACAGAAACAACAGGCGGAATCCATGTAGGCGGCAATATCCAGATTGATGGATATTATGATGATTGGGAAGGAAGACCGAAGACGGAGATTACATATTCCAGTAATAACAAACAGTGTAATCATTATGGTCAGCTTGCATTAGACGGGGATACTTTATATGGCCATTTTAAGATGAATGAATTATATACCTCCGGTATGCAGCTTCAGATCTGGTATCTGACGATCAACGGCAAGACATTTGCCATGCAGATCCAGCCGGAAAAGAACGGAAATATCGACTGGAGTACGCAGGTTCCGAGATCAGAAGGAATCCATACCAACTTGAAAGCTTTTATCGGATATGGAAATAATAATGAATGTGACAGTAAAGTAGCATATACAGTGTATGATGCAGAACATAAGGATAATACGCCGGGAGATGAGGTTGAATTCTCGCTCAGTCTGAAACGTCTGGCAGAATTAACAGGTATTCCTGCGGATGAGATGGGAACTATCACGATCCAGAATCCGAATATCGGAGGTCAGGGTGTGTCGATTGCCGGATCTTCTACAGGACCGGTCGTAGGTGTGTTGATCGCTCTGTTACTGGCAGCAGGCTATGTTGCAAAGAAAAGAAAGGATAAAAGGTAGAGGATGAACTGGCTGGTATTTGTCTGTCTTCTTGGTTGGATCTATATATTAACAGTATTATATCGGGCAAAATTGAATTTCTGGTATTATATCTGCGGAAGTGTGGGATTGTTTATTTTCAGTCTGATACTGATAGAACCGTATGTCGTAGTTCCGCTTCAAAAGGCCGTCTCTGCTGTTGCCGGTGTGATCGGTGGGCTGACGTATCTCTATGATTCTTATTTTCAGCAGGGGATTCTGTTTATCCAGAATGGCGGGACTAGCCTGTCCTTATATATTGATTTTGAGTGTTCCGGTGTGATCGAGATGCTGGCGTTTCTTGCGCTGCTCTGGTTCTTCCCGGTCTATGACAAATATGAGAGAGTGGTTGTAAGTATGATCGGAGTGATGGCGATCTTCCTTGCAAATGTGCTTCGGATCTTCTTTATCTGCCTGCTAGTTCATATATGGGGCATCGATATGTATTTCTTTGCACATACGATATTTGCCAGAATCCTTTTCTATGGATGTACAGTATTCCTGTATTTCTATGTATTTACGAAACCACAGATTGTCAGACAGAAGGTAGGTGCATTCCGTTATGACAGCAATTAAAAATATGCTTATGTCTTCCGTGATCTTCTGGGTGGCATGGATCATCATTCCGTTGATCATGGAAGTGATTCCGACGGTCGGGAACTTTATCATCCTGTTAAAACGCAGGATCATGAAGAAGAAATATAAGCCATTATCCCATTATCCGGAGGTATCTCTGATCGTTCCGGTCTACAATTCGGCAGAAACCCTGTATGCCTGTGTGCAGTCGATCTATCAATCGAATTACCCGAAGGATAAGATATTTGTTCTGCTTGTCAATAATATGAGTCAGGATAACAGCTTTGAGATATACAGCAAATGTCAGAAGGATTTCCCGAATCTCTCGATCAATTGGATGAATTCGAAGCAGGGAAAATCCAAAGCCCTTAATCTGGCATTGTTTAACTGCCAGGGTAAATATATTATCCATATTGACAGTGATGGAATGTTAGAACCGGATGCTATCAGAAATATTGTAACAATGTTTGAGAATGAACCGGAAGTTCACAGCCTGACCGGAACAGTACTGACGAATCCGGAGTTGATCGATCAGACGAATCGGTGCGCTTTACGGTTACTGCAGAAGATGGAGTTTGGTGAATATTGTCAGGCATTTCTATCCGGCCGTAATTTCCAGTCGGAGCTGAACAGTATCTTTACTCTGTCGGGTGCTTTTTCGGCGTTCCGTAAATCTGCGATCATGAAGACGCAGTTATATAATACGGATACTCTGTGCGAGGATACTCATGTAACTTTTCAGGTACGGTTTCAGATGAAGAAGCGTGTGGCACTTTGTCCGAATGCGATCTTTTTTGTAGATCCGATCGAGAGCTTAAATAAACTATATGTTCAAAGACAGCGGTGGCAGAGCGGTGAACTGGAAGTGCTTCATATGTTCCGAAAGGACAAGATGAACATTGGCAGGAGTTTCTTTAAAGATTTCGTCATGCGGATCCTTGTGTATGATCATACGTTTGCGTTTCCTCGAATGATCTGGTATTTTGCGATTATCTGTCTGGCATTTATCAATTATCCGATGAAGCTTATTGTGACATCACTCGTATTCTTATTCTTTTTATACAGTATGGCCAACTTCCTGTTGTATATCTGTATTATTCTTTTTTTAAAGGATTTTCCATATTTGAGAAAATATTATGCAAGGAAATGGTATCTGATCTTTTTACTTCCGCTGTTTAATTTTATTGTATTCTGGTTCCGGTTTGCAGGAATTATTAATTCAACCAGAAAAACAAGAACATGGCGGACAAGAGACCTGCATGAAGAATGGAATGACTTTAAACAGGTCGTGATGCATGATTTTGCAGGAGCACACTGGGTGCTGGAGAAGATCAGAGATGAGGTAAATACCAGTGAATAAAGAGAAAAAACAATCATGGATAAAAAAATTATATACATCACCGAATCATAGGATTTTTTCAATATCCGCAACCGTGATCCTGTTTATTATGATATTTATGGGATGTATCTGTTATGAGTTATTACAGAATCGGGAAGCAGTTATACAGGCATATGAGGATGATCAGGAGGACTATCTACAGTTATTAGCCTGCAACATTCAGTCAGTCCAGAAGTCAGGAAAAGATGCAGAGGTTCTTGCTTTTTTACAAGAGAAGACAGTTTCCGCAGGAGAACGGTTCTTTGTATATACAAGAGGTTCGGAAGTGCTGTGGGCCAAGAATGAGAATACAACGAATGCATTAGGTAAATATTCAGAGATCACAGAATTCTGGAAGATGATACAAGAACAGGATGTTGTAGTGAATACAGTCAGATGGACGGTCGGACAGGAAGAATGTACGATCAGTGTGGTGTCTGATATGGATAGTATTCTGGAACGGACATCTACAATAAAGCATGGATATTATGTTGTAATTGCAACAGGACTGGTAAGTGTCGTTCTGCTCAGTCTGTTGATTGCATTGTTGGAATCATGGAACAAGGCAGAGAAAAATCTGAAGGGTACGAAAAAAGAACTGGACAAACGTAACAGGAAGCTTGAAAAGGTGACGAGTAATGCCGGAAATATGGGGTTTGAAAAGACTTCAGATGACGAGGTAGCAAAGAATATCTATGTGCAGAATCAATATAACAGTTCACATGAATTCTATGATAATAATTTTCTTCGTATTATGCTTCAGAAATCGGATGATGAAGCGTTAAAACCGATCCATTATATGTTTATTCATCTGGATATGCTGGATCGTTATTACAGCAGACAGGAGATCTTTCATTTTATGAGAAAGATTCGTTCCGGACTTTATCAAAATGAGATCATGGGTGAGGTGAAGAAAGGCTTTTTTGTTATTCTGATTTACAGGCTGGATGAACAGCAGGCAAAAGACAGGGCGGATGAGATTTACCGGTACTGTATCAGAAAGTCCGAGAATGCATATCGCTCGATACGATATGACTTAATTGATGTTGGAGTGAAAAAGCCGTTGGATGTGTACGATGCTTATACCAGAAAGCAGGAGGAGGCGTAGCAGAATGAGATATCAACAGTATAAATTCAAATTTTATATGGATGCCAGACATGCTATCTATATCGGTGGAAAATTAGGCGAAGTACATCCGCATACCTGGGAGATAGTTCTGCATGTGGTAAAGGGAAAGGAGAACTTTGAACCATTTCATGTACTTGAAAAGGCGGTTGAGGAATTTCTGGAACCTTTTCAGAATAATTATCTGAATGATATAAAGCCGTTTGATATATTAAATCCAACGATCGAAAACGTATGCCTTTATTTTAAAGAAAAATTGCAGGAGATATTAAATGCAATGGGATGGATTTTCCTGATGATCGAGATGAGTGAGACACCGGGAAGAACATATGTGATCAGTATGCTGGATGAGCAGGAGATGGAGCAGAATCAGACGGTGCAGACGCTTACAGACCTGATTTTAGATGAGATAAAACATATTGGAGAGTAAGAGATATGACAGACAGTCACAAGAGAATCCGGAAAAACTGCATATGTATAAGCATTCTGTTACTTGCAGGTGCAGGGCTTGCACTGTATCTTGTGCTGTCAGGATATGAGCCGTCCGGTGGTGATATCTGGGGACATCTCTATAAGTCGCAGGAAATGTATGAGAGCCTGAAAAAAGGAAACGTCTTTCCGTTGTTCTCCCCATACTGGTATAACGGAATCCAGCTTTTCAGATATTGGGGACCGCTCTCTTATTATATTATGGCGGGACTGATGTTTCTTACAGGGGGCGATCTTCTTCTGGCTTACAGGCTGCTTGCCTTTGTTATATTCGTAGTTGGTGGACTTCCGTGGATTCTCTGGGGGATCCATGAGAACCGCAGAGTGATTGGAACCTTCTTCGGACTGCTCTGGTTCTTTATGCCGGAGCATATCAGGATTTATTTTACAGCGGGAAATCTGCCACAGATGGTGACGACGATGCTTGTACCATATGTGATCTGGTTCTTATGGCTCTATGTAAGAAAAAAGAACAATCGTGCAGCTGTCGGATTGTTTGTCTGTATGACATTGATGAGTTTTACGCATCTAATGGTTACTGCGATCATGGGTGTATCTGCATTTTTATATTTGCTGATCGATCAGATATGGAATAAGGATACTAGAAGAAAAATATTTGCTCTTATCTATATGATCTGTGGAATCCTGGCAGCGGGTATATGGGTGATTCCTTCTTTAAAAGGCGGGCTTGTGACGTCGGAGAGTGGAGATGGAAGTGTTATGTCAACCTTGATCTATCCCCTTGCGACTTCATTAAATCCATTTAAACGTCTGAGTGCAGGAAATGACAGCTTTTATTTCGGACTGGCAGCAGTACTGATCGCGATAGCCGGGATCCTGCTTGCAACAGGCGGAAAGAAAGCCGGTTTTGTATTTTTACTGGTTATGCTTGCCTGTACAACGCCTGCTGCATATAAGATATTGGTAAAGCTTCCGTTCAGCCAGTTGTTCTGGATGACCCGGTTTGCGCCGATGACCTATGGTTTTTTCTTCAGTGCATGTCTGGAATGGGTTCGTCTGAAGAAAAAATATTGTGTGCTTCTGGCTGCGCTTTTGTGTGTAGACAGCATATCATGTATGAATCTGGATTTTTACAGCGTTGCTACATCAGATGAAACGAAAATGGAGATGCATCAGCTCGCGGAACTGACAGACCAGCGGACGGCTGTCATTGATAAGAGCTCTTACGGTTCTTATCCATCCTATGGAATCAGTGGCAGCAGTCATACGATGTACACGTATGGCTGGGCATGGCAGGGTGCTGAGACAGGAGATAATATTGTTCTGTTAAATGAAGCACTTGACCGAAAATACTATCGTTTTCTGTTTGATCGGGCAGTAGAGCTTGGAGCTGATACGGTTCTGATACGGAAGATTGATCTTGAGAAACAGGACATTACAATCTCTGATATTGAGCAGGATGCTGCAGCTAGCGGTTATTCTATGGTGCTGGAAACGACGACAGCGTATATTTATAAACGGGAGACACCGGAGAACTTTGGAACGGTCACCGGATACTATGGGCTTGCAATCGGAAAATATGCAAATGAAATGACCCTGCTTTATCCGGCCTTTGTGGCAGGAAGCTCGGATGTGATCGAGGATTATTCAGTGGAAGAACTGAGCAGGTATGATACTTTGTTCTTAACCGGATTTGAATATAGGAATCAGAGTAAGGCAGAAGCGATACTTACGGACGTGGCGGCAGCAGGTACCAGAGTTGTGATCGACAGTACTCATGTTCCGGCTAATAAGAGCAATAAGCAGGAAATGTTTCTCGGAGTATTTGCACAGCAGATCCATTTTGATGAACGATATCCGGTCCTTTCTTATCAGAACAGCGAGATCCGAAGTGATGACTTTGCGGAGAAAGACAGGGATTTTAGTACAGCTTATATAACCGGAACCGATATCGATATCGGAACGTTTCAGATGGGTGAACAGAAGCTGACGTTTTTAGGTATGAAAGATGATCTGCCAAATGTATATTTCCTCGGACTGAATCTGATGTATGAAGCTGTTAATAGGAAGGATGCGGCACTGACCGATATCTTAAATGATGTGCTCGGGATATCAAATGAACAGCTTCCGGACAGAGAACTTGTACCGATCACGATATCATACACAGAAGATGGACTATCGATCGATGTTGATGCGGATTTTGATCAGGAAACAGGCGTCAATACGTCGATTGCGGCACAGGATATATTTACATCTGATCAGGAGATTTCCGAGCAGATGAATCTTCTTGTTGTGCATGAGAAGCACACAGAGATTTCCTTTGTATATCCTTTGTTTATACCGGGAATTATTATCACGATATCGGGATTTATATGCTTTATACTGTGTATAAGTATGGATGTACGCGACAGAAGAAAACCTGTTGTTAAACAGATCGGACAAGAGAGCATTGCAGGATAGACGGAATAAAAGAGTATTGTCGGACAGACTGACTGCTGATTGTGTATTTGCGTCTGTTATGGTAAAATGGGCGGAACAGGAATAATAACGGATGAATACTCCAATTATAAACAGGATGAAAATACAGAAAGGGAACGGTGTGTATGGAGCGAAATACGAAAAAAGTCAGTGATTCAATGGTAGAGCAGGTCTTTCAGGTACGGCCGGAACATTTAAATGGTGCCGGACGATTATTTGGCGGACAGTTAATGGCATGGATCGATGAGGTTGCAGGGCTTGTAGGGATCCGTCATTCAAATGGAGATGTGATCACAGCTTCGGTTGATAATCTGAAATTTATGCGAGGTGCTTATCTGAAGGATCTGATCGTATTAGTAGGCCGTATTACCTATGTCGGACATACCTCGATGGATGTCCGTGTGGATACTTATATCGAGGATCACAGAGGAATCCGGCGTTCAATCAATCGGGCGTATCTGACATTGGTGGCTGTCGATGAAAATGACAAACCAAGACCGGTTCCGGGACTGACACTTGAGAACGAAAGTGAACAAGCAGAATGGCTGGCAGGAGAGAAACGGAGAGAACTCAGAGGACAGAGACGTAAAGAAGGTTTTTAGATAAAGCCGGGGGTGTGAATATGGCAAATATATTAGACTATCTGGAATGGCGGGGTGATCTGCCGTTTGAGGCATCGGCTTTTAATGAGGTGGATGCAGTTGTATTTTCAAGATTTTCATATATACCGTTTGAGGGGATCGTGCCGGATGATTTTAGTCATACGGTCACGGTAGCGGAGGCTGCAGAGCGTTTCTTAGGGGATACGGAACGCATGACACAGGTGATTTATGAAGATGATCTGAAGCTGCTTGCTGCAATGGGAGCGAGCAGACGATTTGGTGATCTGCTCTTATGCGGTTATGAGAATCAGTTGGATGAAGAGATACAGAAGCAGTTTTCAGCAGTCACAGTAAAATTATTTGACGATGTAAGCTGCGTGGTATATCGAGGAACCGATAAAACAGTTGTCGGTTGGCGGGAGGATTGTAATATGGCATTTCTTTCACCGGTTCCGTCTCAGCGGGCAGCAGTCGAGTATCTGCGGCAGGCAGCAGAACAGATACCCGGAACATTCCTGCTGTGCGGACATTCCAAAGGCGGAAATCTTGCGATCTATGCAGCAGCAACCTGTGAACGTACTCTGCAGGATAGGATTCTGAAGGTATGCAGTATGGATGGCCCGGGATTTGAACCAAATGTGTTAGAGCTTGCCGGTTACAACCGAATGCTATCACGGATGATCACATACATACCACAGAATTCCGTAGTGGGAATGCTGCTTGAGCACAGAGAGAAATATGTTGTGATCCGAAGTATGCAGGAGGGCTTGATGCAGCATGATGTATATAGTTGGGAGGTTCTTGGACCATCCCTGATCCATGAGGATGGAATCACAGATGAATGCCGTGTATTAAATGCTTCTTTAAAAGAATGGATCGACAATATGGACTACGACCAGCGCAGACAGTTTGTAAATTCTCTGTTCGACCTGTTAGATGAATGCGATGCGAAGACCACGGATGATCTGCAAAATAACTGGTATAAGGATATCGGAAGAATCCTGACTTCAATCAAGAAGATGGACGAAGCCAGCCGAAAAGTTGTCAGCCAGACAATCCTGTCGCTATTAAAGATAACCAAGAAAAATGTCACAAATAAAGAAAACTAGAAAAGGTTATATAAAACAGACAAAAACTGAGAGAGAATAAGCAGAGACGGTAATATCAGCAGAAAGATACAGTGGATGAAAAGGAAAACAAAGAGAGGTAAAGAAATATGAAATTTTTTATTGATACTGCAAATGTAGATGACATCAGAAAAGCAAACGACATGGGAGTTATCTGTGGTGTAACAACCAACCCATCCCTGATCGCAAAAGAAGGCAGAGATTTTAATGAAGTTATCAAAGAGATCACAACGATCGTAGATGGCCCTATCAGTGGAGAAGTTAAGGCAACAACTGTAGATGCAGAAGGCATGATCAAAGAAGGCAGAGAGATCGCAGCGATCCATCCAAACATGGTTGTTAAGATCCCTATGACAGTAGAAGGCTTAAAGGCAGTTAAAGTATTATCAGCAGAAGGAATCAAGACAAATGTAACTCTGATCTTTACAGCAAATCAGGCACTTCTTGCAGCAAGAGCAGGCGCATCTTATGTATCTCCATTCCTTGGAAGACTGGATGATATCAGCACAACAGGTATCAACCTGATCGAAGATATCGTAACAATATTTGATAATTATGATTTAGACACAGAGATTATTGCAGCTTCTGTAAGAAATCCAATCCACGTTACAGACTGTGCTCTGGCAGGCGCACATATTGCAACTGTACCATACAAAGTAATCGAGCAGATGACAAAGCACCCATTAACAGATCAGGGTATTGCAAAATTTCAGGCAGATTATAAGGCAGTATTTGGCGAATAAGAGTTTTTTAGATTTATTGTAGATGTTTGAATAAAATGTTACAATAAGCTCGATTTTTACTTTACGGTACATTTGTCCTATAAAGTAAAAACGATAGGAAAGGTGGTGAGAGAGGAACTTGGCAGAGTATAGGAATAATTACCGCCAGAGAGAGAACAAATCTGTATATGGGGAACGAAATACTTATGAAAAAAAGAAAAATTACCGAAATGAAAATAACAGACAACAGAACTTGAGGCAGAAAATGTATTATGATAAGAGCCAGCAGGGAAATTCCGGCAGACAGATGAATGATTCAAAACTCAGACGTAAGATTATGGCGGATGATAATGTGAAGTTTATCTGTTCCAGAAATGAAGATGTGATCCATGATAAAAGCTGTATTCTTACAAGAAATATTAAAGACAATGATCTGAAGTATCTGGTAAATTATCCGAAGTGGATGAAACAGTGCCCAAAGTGTGCGATAGAAGCGTATCTCAGATATGGGGCAGAGGATTATGACAAATTGGCAGAATATGATGCGTTATTCCGACTTATGATGATGTCTGTAGAGATGATCCGGCATATGTATATTGATTGTGATATGAAGACAAGGATAAATGGGGATACGCTTACAATCCATCACAAAGAAGATACATGGAAGATCGTATATTTAGACAGTCCGGGAAATGTCAGACTTCTGCATAATAATTATCACATAGTGGATGAACACAGGGAATTTGAAAAAGGTTTTCATATCCAGAGCGAATTTACTTCTAATACAAAGATTAAATATGCTATCGAAAATATTGAAACATATTCGTGGAGCATGCATCGGGTGCATGAACGGGAAGCGATGTTGGAACAGAAAAAGAATGAAACAGGGAAAATGGGATTCTGGTCACGGGTAGCACGAGCATTTCGTTATGTGTTTCATAAGCAGGAAGATGATGAATCTAAAAATCAGACAGATGATAACAGAAAAGATGATCCAATCGATTTTCAGTTGGATTTTTCGGATTTTAATTTTGTAAATAAGTTCGGTTACCCGGATAATGGTACCAGATGCATCTATATCTGGAAAACAAAAAACGGGATATATCAATGGCAGATCGGAGAATATATATCAAAGAAACGACAGTTTGTGATCAAATTTTCAGATCAGACTTTTATAACGGACTGGCGAAAAGTAATTGCATGGAAATATGTATGGAAAGGTGACCTGAACTGGTCATATGGTGAAAAGAATGAGACGAACCCTGATCGTAATTGATATGCAGAATGATTTTATTGATGGTTCACTTGGGACAAAAGAAGCAAAAGTAATCGTAGAACCGGTCAAAAAGTTGATACAGGAATATAAAAACAGGGGAGATGAGGTGCTTTATACCAGAGATACCCATGGGGCAGATTATCTGCAGACGAATGAGGGGAAACATCTGCCGGTGGAACACTGTATAAAAGGAACAAACGGATGGGAGATCGCAGATGGAATATATGCAGCCGGCTGCGAGATCATAGATAAGCCATCCTTTGGATATACAGGTTGGGATCGGTATGAATTTGAAGATGTCTGTCTGATCGGGCTTTGTACCGATATCTGTGTAGTTTCAAATGCTCTTATCATAAAGGCGTTATATCCGGAGATTCGCGTGGCAGTCGATGTCAGATGTACGGCAGGAGTTACGCCTGAATCAAAGGCGGCGGCATTCGAAACGATGAAGATGTGTCAGATCGAGCTGATCGGTGAAGAATAAGCAGGATAAAAAGATCAAAAGCAGTAAGAAAGGAATTAAGACATGCTTGGAATTATAGGGGCAATGGATGAAGAAGTTGCAAAGTTAAAAGAAAAAATGGAACAGGTGCATATTGTTGAGAAAGCCGGTATGCAGTTTTACAGAGGATCCTTGTGTGATCGCGAAGTAGTTATAGTAAAATGTGGTGTCGGTAAGGTTCATGCGGCGATGTGTACACAGGCAATGATCGATCTGTTTCCGGTAGATGGAATTGTAAATACCGGAATCGCAGGTTCATTAAATGCAGAGATCAATATCGGCGATATTGTATTAGCAAAGGATGCGTTAGAGCATGATATGGATGTCTCGGCACTGGGATATGGACCGGGAATCAATCCGGATTTAAAAGAAGATGAGAATATCTTCAAGACAGATGTCAAAATGCTGGAGATTGCTCTTGCCGCAGCAAAGCAGGCAGAGCTTTCCGTCAATATCTTTACCGGACGAGTAGTCAGTGGAGATCAGTTTATATCGAGTAAGGACAAGAAGAAATGGCTGGTTGATACATTTGACGGAACCTGTACGGAGATGGAGGGAGCATCAATCGGACATGTCGCAACCATGAATAAGGTTCCATATCTGGTTATTCGTGCGATCTCAGATAAAGCAGACGACAGTGCGGAAATGGATTATCCGTCTTTTGCGGCTATGGCAATCAATAATAGCGTAGCGCTTATGACCGAATTTATAAAATTATGCTAAAACCGACAGCAGAAAGCTTGAAGTAAAAATAAATAAGTGATGAATTATCATATAAAACAGGAGGAGACTGAAGAAACCATGGAAAAGATTAAAAGTTTTCAGATTAATCATTTATTATTAAATCCCGGAATTTATGTATCCAGAAAGGATAAGGCAGGGGATTCTGTTATTACCACATTTGATATCCGAATGACAAAGCCAAACTTTGAACCGGTCATGAATACGGCGGAGATTCATACGATCGAGCATCTCGCAGCTACTTATCTCAGAAATCATGAGGATTATAAGGACAAAGTAATTTATTTTGGACCGATGGGATGCAGAACCGGATTCTATCTGATTCTTGCAGGTGATTATAAGTCAGAGGATATCGTAGATTTGATGATTTCAATGTTTGAATTTATACGTCATTATCATGATCCGATTCCGGGTGCAAATCCGAGAGAATGTGGAAATTATCAGGACATGAATCTGAACATGGCAAATTACCTTGCAGAGAAGTTCTTAAAAGAGGTTCTTTATAATATAGGCGAAGATCGCCTGAACTATCCGGAGGGTTGACCTTTTTTTTTCAAAGTGATACGATAACAGATAAAGATTGCCGGAAGAGAGCGGCAACCCATAATAAGTTCATGAGTTATGGGAAAAAGAATAAAAATCGCGAGAGGTGTAAACGAATGAGTAAGAGTTTTGAAGATTTATTAGCCAAGGTTGCAAAATGCAGCAAGAAGACAGTTTCAGTAGCATGTGCTCAGGACAAGCCTGTTCTGGAAGCCGTTAAGGCAGCAAAGGAAAAGGGTATTGCAGATGCGATCCTCGTCGGTGATGAAGCTGAGATCAGAAAGATCGCTGCTGAACTTGATATGAATCTGGATGAGTATAAGATCATAAACGAACCGGATAGTATTCAGGCTGCACATAAGGCTGTTGAGCTGGTACATAATAATAAAGCAGATATGTATATGAAGGGTATCATTGATACAAAAAACTTCTTAAAGAGCGTTCTGGATAAGGAGGTAGGTTTAAGAACCGGTAAGCCTTTATCACATGTAGCAGTTTTTGAGGTTCCGGGTGTTGACAGATTATTATATCTTTCAGACGTAGCATTCATGACATATCCATCTCTTGAGGATAAAAAAGCAATTATTGAAAATACAGTAAAAGTTGTTCATGCTTGTGGTATTCCATGTCCAAAGGTTGCTCCGCTTGCGGCAGTTGAAGTTGTAAATCCTAAGATGCCTGTAACTGTAGATGCAGCAGAGCTTACAAAGATGAACGAGAATGGCGAGATAACAGGCTGTATCGTTGACGGACCATTATCACTTGACCTTGCGATCGATCCGGAAGCAGCTAAGCATAAAGGAGCAGAAGACCGTAAGATCGTTGGTGATGCAGATATCCTCTTATTCCCGGATATCCATGCAGGAAACCTCGTATATAAGTGCCTGACACATACAACAGCAAGTAAGAATGGTTGTATCCTGACAGGAACAAAGGCTCCTGTTATCCTGACATCCAGATCAGACAGCTTTGAAGTAAAGATGAATTCTATCGCTCTTGCAGCAGTTGTTGCAGAGGCGATCAAGAACGAGCAGTAATCAGACCGTTATGGTTACGGAATAAATATATAAGAATTTTGGAGGAAGAACATGTCATACAAAATTTTGATCATCAATCCGGGTTCAACATCTACAAAGATAGGTGTGTTTGAAGACGAGAATTTATTATTTGAAGAAACATTAAGACATACAACAGAGGAACTTGCAGGCTTTAACCTTATCGTTGAGCAGAAGGACTTCAGAAAGAAAGTTATCCTTGACATTCTTGCAGAGAAGAACTTTGACATCAAGACGTTAGATGTATGTGTAGGCCGTGGTGGTATGTTAAAGCCGATTCCGGGCGGTACATATCCTGTAAGTGATGAATTGTTAGAGGACTTAAAGATCGGTAAGCAGGGACAGCATGCATCCAACCTTGGTGGTATCCTTGCAAGAGAGATCGGCGATGAGTTGGGAATTCCATCTTACATTGTAGACCCAGTTGTTGTAGATGAGCTGATGCCATCCTCCCGTTTATCCGGTGTACCTGAGCTTCCAAGAAGAAGTGTATTCCATGCATTAAACCAGAAGGCAGTTGCAAAGAGATATGCAAAAGAGCATGGTAAGAAATATGAAGATCTGAATCTGATAGTTGTACACATGGGTGGTGGTGTATCTGTCGGTGCTCACTTAAACGGACGTATCGTTGATGTTAACAATGCATTGGATGGTGAAGGTGCATTTTCACCGGAGAGAGCAGGTGGAGTTCCATCAGGTGATCTTGTTAAGATGTGCTTTTCAGGAAAATATACACAGCAGGAAGTTACAAAGAAGCTTGTCGGTAACGGCGGATTTAATGCATATATCGGCAGCAATGATGCAAGAGATCTCGAGAAGCTCGTTCAGGAAGGTGATGAGCATGCAAAGCTTGTTCAGGACGCATTCCATCAGCAGGTAGCAAAGGATATCGGTGCTATGTCAACCGTACTTTGCGGCAAAGTAGATCAGATCATCTTAACAGGTGGTATCGCATATTCCAAGCATACATGTGCGGAACTGGAAAAGAGAGCCGGATTTATCGCTCCGTTTACAGTATATCCTGGTGAGGATGAACTTCTTGCACTTGCACAGGGCGCATTAAGAGTTATGAATGGCGAAGAAGAGCCGATGACATATTAATTTGATGCTTGATTGACATTTTGCCTGTGAACTGTAAAAATACAAAAATTGGCATAATAGTTTTTCTTATAATACACATAATAGAATCAAGACAACAAAGTCTTAAATAAATGTATTGGAGGAAATGTATTATGGCAAGTTCAAATTCAACAGGAACAAGCAAGATGAGTGTTCCGGAAGCTAAGGACGCTATGAACAAGTTCAAAATGGAGGTTGCTAAGGAAATTGGTGTAAACCTCAAGGATGGTTACAACGGTGACTTAACATCTGCTCAGAGCGGATCAATCGGTGGCGAGATGGTTCGTCAGATGATCAAGAGACAGGAAGAACAGATGTCAGGCAGATAAGCAGTAAAATAAGAGGAATCTTATAGCTTTTGCTTAGCAGGAAGGGGTTATTGTCGAAAAGACAATAACCTTTTTCTGCGTTATTATAGAAAATGGACTGGACATATATCCGGTATATATGGTATAATCGGATGATTGATGCGGGTATTTTTATGCCCACAATAAAAACGAAATGATAAATGGATGCTAAATAATGCCTTATATATTATTAAAAGATGATGGCATAAGGCATCATTTGCATAATTTTAAGGAGGAAATAAAAAAATGAGTTTAGCAGTAGAAAATCTGGAACACAGTATGGCAAAACTTACAATCACAGTACCGGCAGAGGAGTTTGGTAAGGCAATGACAACTGCCTACAATAAGCAGAAAGGTAAATTCAATGTACCTGGTTTCAGAAAGGGTCATGTACCACAGGCATTTATTGAGAAGATGTATGGACCTGCAGTATTTTATGAAGAGGCAGCTAATTCATTAATTAATGAGTATTATCCAAAGGAAGTAAGCGCATCAGATGTTGATGTTGTATCAAGACCAGTTATCGATGTAACTCAGATCGAAAAGGGCAAGGATTTCATCTTTACAGCAGAAGTAGCTGTTAAGCCTGAAGTTGAACTTGGAGATTATAAGGGACTCGAAGTAGAAAAGGCTGACGTAGAAGTAACAGATGATGAAGTTATGGCAGAGCTTTTAAAAGTTCAGAAAGAGAACTCAAGATATAACCCTGTAACAGACAGAGCTGCACAGATGGATGATGAAGTTACACTTGACTTCGAAGGATCTGTTGATGGTGTTCCTTTCGAAGGCGGTAAGGCTGAGAACTACAAGCTCGTTCTTGGTTCTCATTCATTCATTGATACATTCGAAGATCAGCTTGTTGGTAAGAACATCGATGAGGATGTAGAAGTAAATGTTACATTCCCGGAAGATTATCAGGCAGAAGATTTAGCAGGTAAGCCGGCAGTATTCAAATGCAAGATCAAAGAGATCAAGGCTGTAGAATTACCGGAGTTAGATGATGAATTTGCAAGTGAAGTTTCAGATTTTGAGACATTAGATGAATACAAAGAAGATATCAAGAGTAAGGCTGCTGAGAAGAAGCAGAAGGATGCTGAGAACGAGAAAGAAAACAAGCTGATCGAGAAAGTAATCGAGAATGCAAAGATGGACGTTGCAGATGCACAGGTTGCAGATGTACAGGAAAGAATCAAAGATGAGTTCGCTCAGAATCTTCAGTATCAGGGAATCAACCTTGAGCAGTATATGCAGATCTGCAATATTACAGAGGAAGCATTAATGGAGAGAATCAAACCGGACGCAGAGAAGAGAATCAAATCCCGTCTTGTTCTGGAAGCAATTGCTGCTGCTGAAAACATTGAGGTATCAGACGATGAAGTACACGAAGAACTGGAAGCTATGGCAAAACAGTATCAGATGAATGTAGAAGATATCGAAGGCTTCATGGGTGATGCAGAAAAGGATAGCATTAAAAAGGATCTTGCTGTTAAAAAGGCAGTTAAGGTTGTTGTAGATAACGCAAAGGAAGTTTAATCCATAATTTCTGATTGCGATATTTTGGAGGTGTAAATATGAGTTTAGTACCTTATGTCATTGAACAGACCAGCCGCGGTGAACGTTCATATGATATTTATTCAAGACTTCTGAAAGACAGAATTATCTTTCTGGGAGAAGAAGTAAATGATACATCAGCAAGTATAGTGATCGCACAGCTCCTGTTTCTGGAGTCCGAAGATCCATCCAAGGATATTTCATTGTATATCAACAGTCCGGGAGGTTCTGTAACAGCAGGACTTGGAATCTATGATACAATGCAGTACATCAAATGTGATGTATCTACAATCTGCTGTGGAATGGCAGCAAGTATGGGTGCATTCCTGCTTGCAGGTGGTGCAAAAGGTAAGAGATTTGCACTTCCAAATGCCGAGATCATGATCCATCAGCCATCCGGCGGATCACAGGGTCAAGCTACAGAGATTGAAATTGCTGCAAAGCATATTTTAAAGACAAAAGAGAAATTAAATAGAATGTTAAGCGAGAATACCGGAAAACCATATGAGACAATTGCTGCTGATACAGAGAGAGATAACTGGATGTCAGCAGAAGAAGCATGTGCATATGGTCTGATCGACAGTGTGATCGCAAAAAGATAGTATAAAGAGGTATTGGAATGGCAAATCGTAGTGAAGATAGAAAACTACTTAGATGTTCCTTCTGCAATAAGACGCAGGATCAGGTCAGAAAACTTATAGCAGGACCAAACGCTTATATTTGTGATGAATGTGTACAGATATGCGCAGAGATCGTTGATGAAGAACTGGAAGAAACAGGTGCTGAAGATTCCATTAATTTACTGAAACCAAAGGAGATCCGTGAATTTCTGGATCAGTATGTAATCGGTCAGGAAGAAGCAAAGAAGGTCTTATCTGTTGCGGTATACAATCATTACAAACGTATCATGGCAGATAAAGATTTTGACGTAGAGCTTCAAAAGAGTAATATTCTCATGGTAGGACCAACCGGTTCCGGTAAGACATATCTGGCACAGACGCTTGCAAAGATCCTGAATGTTCCGTTTGCCATTGCCGATGCAACTGCATTGACGGAGGCCGGATATGTTGGTGAAGATGTAGAAAATATTCTTCTGAAGCTGATCCAGGCAGCTGATTATGATGTAGAACGTGCAGAGCATGGAATTATCTATATTGATGAGATTGATAAGATCACGAAAAAGAGTGAGAATGTATCTATTACCAGGGATGTATCCGGTGAAGGGGTACAGCAGGCTTTGTTAAAGATCGTGGAGGGTACGGTTGCATCAGTACCACCTCAGGGCGGCAGAAAACATCCACATCAGGAATTTATACAGATTGATACATCGAATATTTTATTTATATGCGGTGGAGCATTTGATGGTCTGGAAAAGATCATTGATAACAGAATCGGTAAGAAAGCTATCGGCTTCAATGCTGAGGTTGTAGATAAGACAGAGCAGGATATTGGAGAACTTTTAAAGCAGGTAACTCCTCAAGACTTTGTAAAATATGGATTGATACCTGAATTTGTCGGACGTCTGCCAATCACGGTTACGCTGGATCTGTTGAATAAGGATGCACTTGTAAGAATCCTGACAGATACAAAGAGTGCGATCTGCAAGCAGTATAAAAAGTTATTTGAATTAGATGGCGTGGAATTGGAATTTGATAAAGATGCGCTCTACGCTATAGCAGAAGAGGCGATGGAGAGAAAGACCGGAGCCAGAGGACTTCGTTCCATCATAGAGAAAGCAACGCTTGATCTTATGTATGAGATTCCGTCGGATGACAAAGTTGCAAAGTGCGTGATCACAAAAGAGGTTATAACGGATGGAGCACAACCAGAAATCACTTATTCTGATAATCCGGCTGAGAAAAAGCAGATAAAGAAGAAGCGTTCAGTAAAAAACAGTGATGAAATAGCTTAAGCAGGGAGCCGGGATGTTATACATCCCGGTTTTTTGATATAAAGGAGATAAAAGTATGGATAATATCGTCTGGAACAGACCGATGATCGTTTTGAACAATATTGTTATTATGCCGGATACTTCCTCACATCTGGATGTGATCAGTAAGGAGTCCTGTGAAGCAGTTGCTAATGCGATGAAGAGTGATTGCAGTATCCTGTTGGTTACAGCGAAGGAAGTGAAGGAGAATGCCAAAGCTCCTGATCTGTATCCGATCGGTGTTACAGCAAAGATCAAGCAATATCTGAAGATGCCGAACAAAACAGTCCGAATTCTTATCGAGGCAGAAAAACGTGCCAGGATCGTATCATTTTACAAGGAAGACGGAGCATATAATGCGGATTTTGAATATATAGATACAGAAGAAACAAACCATCTGGATGCTGCAGAGGAAGAAACATTGAGCCGTATGCTCACGGATAAGCTCAGACAGGCATTTGCAAATGGCATGGGAACAAATAAGCTGTTATATAAAAGACTGCTTACGATCGATGATCTTGCAAAATTTGCCGATGGAGTGACAGAATTCATTCCTGCGCCATATACGAAGAAGCAGGAGATACTGGAAACCCTCGATGTAAAAGAACGTGTAATGAAGATTCTTCAGACGATGGATGAGGAGATGGAGATCTTAGCTATCCGCCAGGAGATTCAGGAGAAATTACAGGATTGTGTAAATAAGCACCAGAGAGAATATGTTCTCAGGGAACAGATGAAGGTTATAAAGAAAGAGCTTGGTGAGGATGATAATACAGAAAAAGCGGCAGATGAATACATGGAGCGTTTGCAGGAACTGACGGCTCCGGATGAGGTCAAAGAGAAGCTTACGAAAGAGATATCCAGGCTTCGTGCATTACCACCGATGGCTGCGGAATCAGGCATTCTTATAAATTATATCGAGACTTTGCTCGACTATCCATGGGGTAAATCCTCAAAGGAGAACGATAATCTCGAAGAGGCAATTAAGATTCTGGAACGGGATCATTATGGATTGGAAGAAGTCAAGGAACGGATCATAGATTATCTGGCGGTTCATATTTTAAATGAAAAAGGGAATATGCCGATCCTGTGTCTGGTTGGACCACCGGGAACCGGTAAGACTTCGATCGCAAGATCGATCGCTACCGCGACAGGAAAAGAATATATACGTATGTCACTTGGCGGCGTTCGGGATGAAGCAGAGATCCGTGGACACAGAAGAACTTATATCGGTGCTATGCCGGGCAGGATCGCACAGTCGATCGCAAAAACAAAGACAGAGAATCCTTTGGTGTTGCTTGATGAGGTAGATAAGGTGAGCAGCGACTACAAGGGAGATGTATCATCTGCCCTGTTAGAAGTTCTGGACAGTGAACAGAATAATAAATTTTACGATCATTATTTTGAAGTACCGATCGATCTGAGCAAGGTATTATTTATCGCAACAGCAAATGATGCATCCCTGATCCCCGGACCGTTAGCCGATCGTATGGAGATGATCGAGATCAGCGGATACACGGAAAATGAGAAGTTCAACATTGCGAAGCTGTATCTGGTCAATAAGGCGATCGAGAGAAACGGACTGACCAAGAAGCAGTTCAAGATCAATGGATCAGCGATCAAATACATCATCCGTCATTACACCAGAGAAGCAGGTGTGCGTGATCTGGAGCGGAATATCGACAAGATATGCAGAAAAGCCTGCAGAATGATCCTTACAGAACAGGTGGAGACTGTAAAGGTAACAAAGGACATGATACCGCAGCTTCTCGGAACAGAGAAGTATATGGATGACAGCTACGATTTGACCAATAAGGTAGGCTCTGTGCGAGGTCTTGCATGGACAGCTGTAGGTGGTGTAACACTTAATATAGAAGTAAATATTATGCCCGGAAATGGCAGTATACAGCTTACCGGTAAATTAGGTGATGTTATGAAAGAGTCGGCTGTTACAGGTTTATCGTATATCCGTACGATGAAGGAATCAGAGACACTTGGTGAAGATTATTTTGAAAAGCATGATATTCACATTCATATTCCGGAAGGAGCAGTTCCAAAGGATGGCCCTTCGGCGGGAATCACGATGGCAACCGCCATTTATTCTGCGATATTTAATAAGCCGGTAAGGGGAGATCTTGCGATGACAGGAGAGATCACCCTGAGAGGAAGCGTACTTCCGATCGGTGGTTTAAAAGAAAAGCTTTTGGCAGCAAAAACGATCGGTATTAAGAAGGTGCTGATCCCTGAGATGAACCGCAGAGATCTTAATGATATCAGTACAGAGATCACAGACGGACTGGATATTACCTGTGTGAAAACAATGGAACAGGTGCTGAACCTCGCACTTGCAAAAGGAGAAAAGAAATGATAATTAAGAGTGCTGAACTTGAAACAGTATGTGGAATTACAAGTACACTTCCGGAGACAGAGATGCCGGAGATTGCATTTGCCGGTAAGTCCAATGTAGGGAAATCCTCACTGATCAACGGTTTATTAAATCGTAAGTCACTTGCCAGAACATCGTCACAGCCCGGTAAGACACAGACGATCAATTATTATAATATTAATCATGATCTGTATTTTGTCGATCTTCCTGGATATGGCTATGCACAGGTATCCGTAGAGATCCGTGCAAAATGGGGTAAGATGGTAGAACGGTATCTGCATACCTCAAAGCAACTGAGACTGGTTTTTCTGTTGATCGATATTCGACATGAGCCATCGGAAAATGATTGTATCATGTATGACTGGATCGTAAAAAACGGATACGAACCGGTAATTATTGCGACAAAGCTTGATAAGATCAAGAGAAGCCAGATTCAGAAGAATTTAAAGATCATCAGACAGAAGATCCAGCCTGTAGAGGGAACAATTATAATTCCGTTTTCGGCACAGACCAAGCAGGGGAAAGAAGAGATTCTGCAGTTGATCGAAGACCGGATCGCAGAATCAGAACCTGAATTTGAATAATATATGATCAGAGAAATAAAAAATCATTTATATGTATTACAGAAATACATATAAATGATCAGGATTGTTTTTCATCCTTATTATCAGAATACAGCCAGAGAGTATTGATGAGATAGTCATATACTTCGGCACTTTTCGCACGCCAGTTATCGCAGATAGCTATGGCGTGCGTTTTCGTCGGTACGTTGAATTTCAGGTCGACAAGGGTTTCCTTGCGATCTTTTATAATGCATTTAACGGAATATTCGCCATAGTCATTCAGAGAGTAATCTGCATAGATTTCGGATTCGTTTTTCAGATTGATCTTCTGATTATCAAAATAGTCGAGAATGTCCTGCTTGATCGCATAAGGGATACGATTTTCGAACATACTTAAGGCTTCTTCCCCTTTATCTGTAATCTTGTAGTGGGAAGATGACCGTATCATGGATACACAGACAAAATCACACTCGATCAGCCCGTTGATAGCTTCCTGAAGTGTGAAGTAGTTCGTATATCCTTTTGTCAGAACAAAATCTGAAATCTGAGAATTAGTCAGAGTGAAATCCACCCGATCCAGCATGTATAATATAATTAATTTGTATAAGACGATAGAATCTGTATTCATATAATATCCTTTGTATGTTTTGTAAGAATAAATGTATCACAAGAAAAGCATAAAATCAATGAAGTAATATTTCTATATAAGAATATTCTACAAAAGAAATGTAGTAATATTCCTGTAAAAGAAAAAGATTTACAAAATTGTTTTTTATGCTATACTAAGTCTATCAATTTAAACGATCACATGGCATCCGGATATCGACATGACAGGATGCACAGGTAATCATATATAGTATTTGATATGCCTGTTTCGAAGAGAATTCATTACGATAACAATATTTCCCAAATAATATTTGAATTGAATAGAATGGATAAAATCGGAAGGAGTAGAAGATGGATTTTAAAAATGCATCATTAGATGAATTGAAGCAATTCGTAAAGGAACATAAGATAAAGGGTGTATCAGCACTCCGCAAATCTGCCCTGATCGAATTCCTTGAGAAGAATTATAATGGTGAAACAGATCATACAGCAGAAATAAACGAAGCTAAACCACAAAAAGCCGATGCAGAAAAGAAAAAAAGGCCGGGAAAAACACAGAAAAAAGGGAAAACAGAGCATACGGATAAATCCGCAAGCTCAGACCAAACTGTGCAGGTAAAGAATGCGGAAGCGACAGAACAGCAGGAAAAGTCAGAGGCAGATGTAGTAAAAAAACCAGACAGAAACAAATCTGAGAATAGTCAGAAATCCGGAGAAACCGGTAGAAGACAGCACAGAAATAATGCCGGACGACAGACCAATCGGAACGGTAAAAGGCAGGAACGTGATCATCGGTCACAGGGAAATAATAACAGAAATAATAATTCGAATCGTGCAAGTAATATATCAAATACGAATAACGCAAGAAAAGACACTGATCAGGAGAACAAGCAGGTTGTAGCTGAACAGACAAAGCAGGAAGTTAATACGGAAAAGACGGCTGTTGAAAAATCTGTGATGGCAGACAAGAAGACAGCTTATGAAAAAACTGCAATAACGGATAAGAAAGAGACTTATGAAAAGCCGGTTATGGAAGAAAAAAATCCGGGCTTTGATACAGAGGTAAGAACGGAGATAAAATCTGAGAACAGACAGGAGAACTCGCTTTCTCAGCAGGAATCAAACGGACCGGAGCTTGACAGTGGCAAGATGGCACATGGAATTCTGGAGGTAATGCAGGAAGGCTATGGTTTTATAAGAAGTGCAAATTATCTGCCGGGAGATCAGGATATCTATGTGTCACCGGCGCAGATCCGTAGATTTGGACTTAAGACCGGAGATATCATAACCGGAAATATCCGTGTAAAGACGCAGGGGGAGAAGTTTGGTGCATTATTATATGTGGCTTCTGTAAATGGAGAAAGCCCTGCAAGTATAGCAGGAAGAAAAGCATTTGAAGATCTGACACCAATCTTTCCAAATGAACGCATTAATATGGATGGAGAAGACAGCCCGATTCCGATCCGTATGATCGATCTGTTATCACCGATCGGTAAAGGACAGCGTGGAATGATCGTTTCCCCACCAAAGACAGGTAAGACGACATTAATCAAACAGATTGCAAAATGCATCAGTACCAGATATAGTGAGATCCATCTGCTTGTACTTCTGATCGATGAAAGACCGGAGGAAGTAACGGATATCAGGGAATCCATAGAGGGACCGAATGTAGAAGTTATTTATTCGACATTTGATGAGCTGCCGGAGCATCATAAGCGTGTATCGGAAATGGTGATCGAACGTGCAAAACGACTGGTAGAGCAGAAGAAAGATGTCGTGATCTTATTAGACAGTATTACAAGACTTGCAAGAGCGTACAACCTTACAGTTCCACCAAGTGGAAGAACCTTATCCGGTGGTCTTGATCCTGCGGCGTTACATATGCCGAAGAAATTCTTTGGTGCTGCCCGTAATATGCGTGAGGGTGGAAGTCTTACGATCCTTGCGACAGCGCTGGTTGAGACAGGAAGCAAGATGGATGATGTCGTATTCGAGGAATTCAAAGGAACCGGTAATATGGAACTGGTGCTTGACCGGAAGCTCGCAGAAAAGAGAATCTTCCCTGCAATCGACATTGCAAAATCCAGTACCAGACGGGATGATCTGTTATTATCACCGGAAGAACAGGAAGTTGTATACGCACTTCATAAGATCTTATCCGGTAATAAGGCAGAGGATATGCTGGAGGATGTACTGAAATTATTCGTCCGAACCAAGAATAATAAAGAGTTTATCTATTATGTTAAAAAATCATTGTTAAGAAAATAAAAAAACACTTGCATTTCTATGTCGGTTTGTGTTAGAATACAAAAGCTGTGTTTTATGAAGAAGTGAGGCTGATGGCCTATTCTCATATATCAATAATATAATAAAGAGGTGAGATTAAATGAGAGAAGGAATACATCCAAATTATTATCAGGCAAAGGTTGTATGTAACTGCGGAAACGAATTTGTTACAGGTTCTACAAAAGAAGAAATTCATGTAGAAATTTGCTCAAAGTGTCATTCATTCTATACAGGCCAGCAGAAGGCAGCTAAGGCTCGTGGTAGAATTGATATGTTCAACCGTAAGTACGGTGTTTCACAGTCAAACTAATAAAAAGGATGATAGGTTGAGGTTAAAGCTTTTAATCTCAGCCTATTTTTGTTTTAGGAAACAATTTAACGAGGTATAGAATTTGAAAAGAGCCAGAATAGGTGGTCAGGCGGTGATCGAAGGCGTAATGATGAAATACGAGGATCAGTACGCAGTAGCAGTCAGAAAGCCGGATCAGGAAATTGAAGTTAAAGTTGAAAGCTATACACCGATAGGTGAAAAATATAAAATCCTGAAATTGCCGATCCTTCGTGGAGTGGTTAATTTCTTTGAGTCGCTGGTAATTGGAGTTAAAACGCTGACATATTCAGCCGATTTTTATGAAGAGGAAGAACCGGCTGGAAAGAGTGAAAATAAAGATGATTCCAGGTTGTCAGATACAGAAAGTAATAATGGAAGCGGTTCAGGTGAGAACGGCAGTAAAAACAATAAAAAAGAAAGCAGTACAGGAGATGATCTGATGATGATCGGAACCGTTATTGTATCACTTGCCATTGCAATCGCATTATTCATGCTGCTTCCGGCATTTATTGCAGGACTGCTTGAGCATGTGACAAAAAGCAATGCATTGATAGCGGTAGCGGAAGGTGTGCTTCGCCTGGTGATCTTTCTTGCATATGTAGTATTAATATCATTGATGAAGGATATCAAACGTGTATTTATGTATCATGGTGCAGAGCATAAGACAATCAACTGTTTTGAAGCAGGCGATCCGCTGACTCCGGAAAATGTAAAGAAACATTCCAGATACCATAAACGCTGTGGAACCAGTTTTTTGGTAGTCGTTATGATCATAAGCATTATTGTATTTATGTTTATAAATGTGAAGTCTATGTGGCTGCGCTTGCTGTCGCGTGTACTTCTGGTTCCGATTATTGCGGGAATCTCGTATGAATTTATCATGTTTGCAGGCAGAAGTGACTCAAAGCTTGCGAATATATTAAGTGTACCCGGTATGTGGGTACAGCGTCTTACGACGAAGGAACCGGATCTTGAGATGTGTGAGGTGGCAATTCGTTCGGTAGAAGCGGTGATCGACTGGCGTGCTTATCAGGACGCTATGAAGCGTGGAGAGATCGAAGATTAAGAAGTTGAAATGATGCCAGTGAATGTAAAAGGAAATAGACGTATGACTCAGTATCAGCTTGTAACAGCAGGAAAAGAAAAACTGAACGAACATAATGTGCCGGATGCAGATATCGATGCAGAGTTATTATGGCTCTTTGTATCAAAGCAGGATAAGATGGCATATATTATGAATCGGCAGGAAGATGTTACCGAAACGATCCGTTCTTCCTATGAAGCGTTGATCGATAAAAGGTCAAAACGTATTCCGTTACAATATATAACAGGCATACAGTGCTTTATGGGGTATGATTTTGAGACTGCACCGGATGTACTGATTCCAAGATTTGACACAGAAGTTCTGGTGGAACAGGCAAACCGCTTGATTCAGGACATACATTCTGATAAGATGTCTGTGCTGGATATGTGCTGTGGTTCCGGGTGCATCGGATTGTCGGTAGCACTTATGAATCAGGATATTCATATAGATCTATGTGATATCTCAGATTCCGCGATCGCACTTACGACAAAAAATGCGAAACGATTAGAAGTATCTGATTATACTGTTATAAAATCAGATTTATTTGATAAGATAGATAAAAGATATGATATGATCCTGTCCAACCCACCATATATAGAGAGCAAAGTGATCGATGGATTGATGCCGGAGGTTCGGGATTATGAGCCGAGGCTGGCATTGGACGGCGATGCGGACGGATTGAAGTTTTACAGAGCAATTATAGAGAATGCGGAGAGTTATTTAAATGAAAAAGGATATATTTTATTTGAAATTGGTAATCATCAGGCACATGATGTGCAGCAGCTCCTTGTAGATAAGCATTTTGAAGATGTACGCGTAGTGAAAGACCTCGCAGAAAATGACAGGGTTGTAATTGGAAGAAAAGCCTGAAAAAAGGCTGGATATATTAACAGACACATGAACAGGAAATGAGCATGTGCTGCAGGAGGATTATTATGTTTGATAAATTAGAAGATTTAGTAGACAGACTTGATACATTAAATAACCAGTTGACGGATCCGGACATCGTATCTGATCAGAACAAGTTCCGTAAATTAATGAAGGAGCAGAGCGAACTGACTCCTATCGTCGAGAAATATAAAGAATATAAGGATGCAAAGCAGACGATCGAAGACAGTCTGCTTATGCTTGAAGAAGAAAATGATGAAGAGCTTCGTGAAATGGCGAAGGAAGAATTAAATGAAGCAAAGGCAACAGTAGAAAAGACGGAAAATGAATTAAAGATTCTGCTTCTTCCAAAAGATCCGAACGATTCCAAGAATGTTATCGTCGAGATCCGTGCAGGTGCGGGCGGAGATGAAGCCGCATTATTTGCATATGAGATCTACAGAATGTATCAGAAATACGTTGATCAGTTCAAATGGAAAGTAGAACTGATGAGTGTAAATGAGAATGGAATCGGTGGTTTCAAGGAAGCGGTATTTATGATCACAGGTGATGGTGCATATTCCAAGATGAAATATGAGAGTGGAGTTCACCGTGTACAGAGAATCCCGAAGACAGAGTCTGGCGGAAGAATCCATACCTCAACTGTAACAGTTGCAGTTATGCCAGAAGCAGAGGAAGTTGATGTAGAGATCAATGAAAATGATATCCGTATCGATGTCATGCGAGCATCCGGTAACGGTGGTCAGTGTGTCAATACAACAGATTCAGCCGTTCGTCTGACACATATACCAACCGGTATCGTAATTTACAGCCAGACCGAGAAGTCCCAGCTTCAGAATAAGGCGAAGGCATTTGCGCTGCTCCGTTCCAAGCTGTATGATATGGAGCTTCAGAAACAGCATGATGCAGAAGCTGCAGACCGTAAGAGCCAGATCGGAACCGGAGATCGTTCAGAGAAGATTCGTACTTATAACTTCCCGGAAGGCCGTGTAACCGATCACAGAATCAAACTCACCTTGTATAAGCTGGAACAGATCTTAAACGGTGATCTGAATGAGATTATCGACAGTCTGATCGCAGCAGATCAGGCAGCCAAGCTTTCTCAGGTAAATGAGGAAGAATAAAAGAAACCCTCGATATTGAAAAAAACAAGTTGGCATCTGCCTGATCCGGCAGATGCCATTTTTAAGTAAAAGAGGGTGTTGGCGAAATAAACCGAATAAATAGTTCAAATTGATTGACATATTTTTGAATAAGTGGTTATATTATATGTGGCTTAAATGGACATACTAATGATAATTTACAGATACGAAACGAGGTAGCTAGATGTATAAAAAGAATGTAAGGTTCTTCTTTGCTTTGTTCATGAGTAAGCTGGCAAGAACCATGCAGAGAATGTTGAAGATGAACGCAAGTTATTTTCCGGGAAAGCTGGCGATCAAGCTTTGTCCTGATTTCCTTGGAAGAATAGAAAAGCCGGAGACGATCATCAGTGTTACAGGTACAAATGGTAAGACTACAGTATGTAATATGATCATTGATGCACTGGAAAAAAATGGTTACGATGTCTTAAGTAATCGTGCCGGATCAAATATTAATGCCGGAGTTGCAAGTGCCCTGATCGCTGAAAGCAAGCTTTCAGGAAAAACAAGGAAAAAGATCGCAGTATTTGAAATCGATGAGAGAAGCTCAAAACTGATATATCCATATATAAAGCCGACATTTGCAGTATGTACGAATCTGTTCCGTGATTCCATTCACAGAAATGCTAATCCGGAATTTATATTCAATATTATAAACAGCAGTCTGCCGGAAGAATCTCATTTGATATTAAATGCAGATGATCTGATCAGTTGTAACCTTGGGGAGAAAAATAAAAAAACATATTTTTCAATCAACAGACTGCCTTCGGACAGGGAAGAGAGCATTAATCTGATCAATGATATGAGAATCTGTCCAAAATGTCATCACAAATTGAAATATAACTACGTCAGATATCATCACATCGGAAATGCAAAGTGTGAATTTTGTGGCTATGCATCACCGGTTGGAGATTATAAGGCAGAGCTTGATTTTGATAAAAATGTTATGGCTGTTGCACATGGAGATAAGACAGAAAATTACCATATGGTAAGCAACAGCATCTTTAATCTGTATAACCAGTTAACAGCGATTACGACACTTCGGGAAGCCGGACTTACAGAAGAACAGGTTCAGAAATCATTTGACAATCTGAATATTGTAGAGTCCCGTTACTCAAAGGAATCTGTAAAGGGCATTAATGTAATTACCCATATGGCGAAAGGTCAGAATCCGATCGCATGCTCCTGTGTATTTGAGTATGTAGCAAAGGAACCGGGTAAGAAAGAGATCATCTTGTTATTGGATGATATCTTTGACAGACGGGGTTCATCCGAAAACATGACATGGATTTTTGACTGCGATTTTGAATTCTTAAATCAGCCGAATATTACAAATATTGTTATTGCGGGTGTCCGTACAACTGATTATAAACTTCGTCTGATGATGGCAGGTGTGCCTGAAGAGAAGTTAAAAGAGACTTCTGATGAAGAAGGTGCTTATAAACTTCTGGAATTAAATGATACAGACAGTATCTATATACTTCATGAGTTATATGCAGCAGATACGGCTATGAAACTCAGAGACAGTGTTAAGCAGTATATAAACGAAAAGGAGGCATAGAAAAATGGGAACAGGTATTAAGATCGAAGTCCTTTATGGTGAATTTGCCAATCTTTTCGGAGAGCTGCAGAATGTTAATTATCTGAAATCATGCATTCCTGATGCAGAGGTGATCTACACTGGACTGCATGACAAACCGGCGTTTGCGGATGGCGGAGCGGATTTTGTATATATGGGTTCCATGACAGAGAACCAGCAGGAGCTGGCGATAGAAGCATTAATGCCGTATAAGGAAGAGCTTGCAGCACAGATTGATGCAGGAACAGTATTTTTATTCACGGGTAATGCCATGGAAATCATGGAAATGTACATTGAGAATGAAGATGGAAGTAAGATAACCGGACTGGGCTTCTTTGATACTTATGCGAAGAGAGATATGATGCATCGTTATAATTCATTGATCCTCGGAAAATATGAAGATATCAAACTGGTAGGATTTAAAGCACAGTTCAGTCATTCCTATGGAGATAATTCAAACAGTTATTTTTATGATGTGATCCGTGGTGATGGACTTCATCCGGGTGTACAGACAGAAGGATTAAAGAGAAACAATTTCTTCGGTACCTATACGGTAGGACCGTTTCTTGTATTAAATCCGTTATTTGTTAAATATCTGATGACACTTCTTGGAATCAAGGAACCAAAGCTTGCATATGAAGAAGTCATTATGAAGGCGTACAGACAGAGGCTTTCAGAATTTGAAGATGAAAAGTTGAGATACGAATAAGAGTCTTAACAGCTAAGGAGGCACAAAGACAATGAATGGTAAAGAGGTATTTGAAACATACGAATCAGAGGTAAGATCATATTGCAGAAGTTTTCCTGCAATCTTTACAAAAGCAAAGGGATCGATCATTACCAGTACGGATGGTACAGATTATATTGATTTCTTTTGTGGAGCGGGAGCGGTAAATTATGGTCATAACAATGATTTTATTAAAGGAAAGCTGATCGATTATCTTGCAAATGATGGCATTATCCATTCTCTTGATATGATGACAGAGCCAAAGGAAGAATTTATCCGTTATTTTGAGGAAGAAGTTCTTCAGAAGCGAGGCTTGAATTATAAGATCATGTTCCCCGGCCCAACAGGAACAAATGCAGTTGAAGCAGCATTAAAACTTGCAAGAAAAGTTAAAAAGACAAATCAGATCTGGGCACTTATGGGTTGCTTCCATGGAATGACACTCGGAGCGCTGGCTCTTACCAGTGATTCCGGAAGCAGAAAAGGAGGCGGTGTATGTTTAAACGATGTTACACATATTCCTGCACCATATATGTTTCCTGAATTTGATACGATCAAATATATGGAGACGTTACTGACAGATGATCATTCAGGTGTCGAGAAGCCGGCTGCACTCTTTATCGAGACAGTTCAGGCAGAGGGCGGTGTTCAGGTATTCTCCGTTGACTACTTAAAGGCAGTCAGAGAATTATGTGATAAGTATGACATTCTTCTGGTCGTTGATGATATTCAGGTTGGCTGTGCAAGAACAGGCACTTTCTTCTCATTTGAACGTGCAGGAATCGTACCGGATATGGTTGTAATGTCCAAATCTATCGGCGGATACGGTATGCCGTTTGCACTTACATTGTTCAAACCTGAATTAGACATCTGGTCACCTGGTGAACATAACGGAACTTTCCGTGGAAATCAGCTCTCTATGGTTGCTGCCAGATACGGTCTTCAGTATATGCTTGAGAATAAAGTAGAAGCAGAAGTAAAACGTAAAGAGAAAATTGTCAGAACATACTTTAATGATAATTTGCAGGGGGATGCGGTTCAGATTCGCGGAATCGGTCTTATCTGGGGTATTCAGGTTGCTGATGGAAAGACGGCACTTGCAATCGCTAACAGATGCTTTGAGAAGGGACTTATCATTGAACGCGCAGGTCGCGATAATGATGTAGTGAAATTAATGCCTGCACTTACGATTCCGGATGATCAGTTGGTAAAGGGTCTGGATATTCTTGTATCAAGTGTAAAGGAAATCTGCAATTTGTAAAAGTATAGATAACAGATGTGAGTTATGCTCATAATATTATAATATACCCCCGGGTGATGATACGTTCAAAATTTATGATTCATTACTCGGGGATATTTTATTATTTCGATTAATGATCTGTATCTTTTTATTGTTTGGTATGTACACAGATCTCAGACAGTAGGATTGGCGAAGAGAGTTGGTTATTAAAAAGAGAATCGGTTGTTAAGAAATATTCACTTGACAAAAAACAGGTAACATGAAACTATGGATGTAGGATTTTTTGTTACAGGATGGAATGGGAGGTAACTTAATATGGATATAAATGGAACACCACCGAATTATGACGGACAGCCAAATTATAATAACGTGCCGCCAAACTTCGGTGAACAACAGAATTATAATAACGTGCCGCCAAACTTTGGAGGACAGCAGAATTTTAACACACCGCCAAATTTTGGATGGCAGTCAAATTACAATTATAAGCCGAGAAGATCAAGACCGGGAGTGTCTCCGGAGCGTTTTGAGATCTTTGGCGGTTTTGCGTTTGGTTATGCCATGATCTATAGTGTGCTGATGTATCGAAATTACGCAAGTATCTGTGCTGTATTCATGGCGGTTATGACCGTTTTGTTTATGAGCTTCAGTATCATGCGTCATGAGAAGAATCTGCCGTTAAACGGTGGAGAGCAGTTATCATTTGGTAAGCTGTTTGGAAAGCAGGCAAAGCTGATTCCATATTATGTTGGTATCCTTCTTCTCGGAATCTCAGTGTGCAGGACCGATGATTCATTTTTGATCGTTTTGGATCATCTTTGCATTTTATTCCTTGTGTGTGCAGGACTTCTCCGGTATTTTGATGATCTTAAAAACATGGGATTTATCGAATATGGTCTTACGGTTATCGAGAAGATGGCAGAGCCGTTTACCTGTTTTGACCGGTTTTTCTCAGACTACAGACAATATAACAGAGAACATGAAAATGCAAGAAAACGTGCGAAATTTGTCTATATTCTGATCGGTGTTGTCGTTGCGATTCCATTGCTGTTCGTAATGATCAGCCTGCTTTCCAGTGCAGATCAGATCTTTGGAGATGCAGTTGAAACATTACTTGGAAATATTTTCCTGTCGTGGGATGCAATCTGGTTTCTTGTATTTGCATTTGTGGCATTGTTATTTACATATGGTATCATTGTGTCAGCACCATTTGGAAGCAGACATCACAGACAGACAAAAGAAGGAACACATGAACCGATCATTGCGATCACGGCAATGGGACTGCTTACACTGGTATATCTGTTGTTTTCAGTGATCCAGATCCTTTATCTGTTTACAAATAATATGTCATTGCCGGATGATATGACTTATGCGGAATATGCCAGACAGGGATTCTTCCAGCTTATGTTCGTATCGGTGCTGAACGTGATACTGGTATTGATCTGTCATGCAATTTTCAGTAAAAGTACGGTGCTTAATATCGTACTGACTATTATGTCGGCCTGTACCTATGTGATGATCGCATCTTCGGCACTTCGTATGACAATGTATATCAAAGCATATGATCTTACTTATATGAGGATTCTGGTATTTACAGCACTGGCTGTTCTTGCTGTGGTACTTGCAGGAGTGATCGTCAGAATTTATACTGACCGTTTTCCACTGGTGCGTTATTCGATGTTTGTGATCGTTACTGTATATATCATCGTATCGTTCCTTCGACCGGCTTATCTGGTTGCCAGATATAATCTGGAAAATCAGGATCCAAAGGAAGTGGATTTCCGGTATGTGACATCACTCGGTGCAGACGGAGCGGAAGAAGTATATGAGTTCATTGTAGATAACTATATGATGGGACAGGATGATGATTACTACGAGTACGATAACTACCAATACGACGATTATTATAACAAATATAATAATTATAAGGATATCAAGGGCTTCTCGTATGACAGAATGGAATGGTATTTTAATGGAATCCGGGATACCTATAAAGAAAAAGGTGCGATCCGTGGATTTAACTTTTCAAGGAACAAGGCAGAGAAGTATGCAAAACGTTTCTTTAAATGGTATGGAGAAGATGAATAAGGTACATTAATTTAGGATTAAAATAAGTTGTCCCTATTGTAAAAAAATGGGAAATAGTATAAAATAAAACTAAATTTGGGGCATACAGATGAGAGGTCAGAATGCCGCCGGATAAAAGATGATTTTATGGAGGTAGTAAAAAAATGAAAAAAGCAACAAAGAGATTATTAGCTGCATTTTTAGCCCTTGCAATGGTATTCACATTATTAGCAGTACCTGCAACAAGCATGAAGGATGTCAGCGCTGCAACCAGTAAGACTGTGTATATTAACCCGTATAGTGACAGAGTCGTTTCCTATAAGCCGGGACGTGCATATCAGACATCTGGTGTTATCAGTATCATGGGATGTACAAAGGCATCTCAGATCAAAAAGTTAAAATGTTCAAACAAAGATATGAAGGTATCGGCAAAAGACGGATATATTCGTGTAGAATACGGAAAGAAAGCCGGTAAGGCAACAATTACCTGTACAGTAAAAGGTGTTAAACTTAAAACAACTTTTACTGTAAAGAAATATACCAATCCTGTAAGTTCAATCAAGATTGGAAGCAAGAAATATACTTCGAAATTTGCGAAAAATGATTATATCTACATTTCAAAAAAAGTATCAAAGAAGGCACTGAACATAAAGGCTAAAAAGGGTTGGACGATTAAATCAGTAAGTGTATATAATGGTAAGAGTAAACATTACGATGTAAATAAATCCAGTTTTTCCAAGAAAATCACATTGAACAAGAAATATGCAGATGTGATCGTTATTATGTATCAGAAGAGTACAGGACTTACAGAGTCTTTGCTGGTAACATACAGATAATTAAAACATAGAATTAATGAAAAAGGTGTTGATATATATATCAGAACAGATTATATGTCAGCACCTTTTTGTTGTGCCTGTTTATAAGGTGTGGTATACTTTACATAGCAATTTGGCAAAATATATCATGTGGTTTTTAAAACCATATTTACCATAAAATGGTACTGGAGGAATTTAAAATGAATGATTATGTTATATTGACAGATTCATCCTGTGATCTGCCGGATGATATCGTAAAGAAATATCAACTGAAGATCTTACAGCTTGATTTTATTGTTGAAGGAGAGGGAAGCTTTCATAATGATCAGGCAGACATTGAGAAAGTATATAGCAAATTAAGAAATGGGGCAAATATCAAGACTTCTGCAGCGAATATCTCGCAGGCATCGGAGGCCATAGAAGAATTATTTAATCAGAAGAAAGATATCTTATATCTGGGCTTTTCATCCGGACTTAGTTCTACTTATCAGACCGTGTATATGGCTGGTCAGGAATTAATGGAGGAGTATCCGGAACGAAAGATGGTCAGTGTTGATACTCTTGCGGCATCTATGGGACAGGGACTTTTGGTATACAAAGCATGTCAGGCAAAAGATGCAGGAAAAAGTTTGGAGGAGAATGCACAGTATATAGAAGATATCAAGTTAAAGCTATGCCATTGGTTTACAGTAGACGATCTCTTCTTCTTAAAAAGAGGAGGTCGTATATCAGGGGTGACAGCAACGGTTGGAACGATGCTGTCGATCAAGCCGATCCTGCATGTGGATGACGAGGGCCATCTGATCAATGTAAGTAAGGTCAGAGGACGGAAGGCAGCAATCACAGAACTTGTAAATCGGATGGAGAAGCTGGCAGTACATCCGGAAAACCAGGATATCTTTATCAGTCATGGTGACTGTATAGAAGATGCAGAGAAACTTGCTTCTATTATTAAAGAGAGGTTCGGAAATGACAGGATCACGATATCCTATGTCGGTCCGGTGATCGGAGCACACTCAGGTCCCGGAACACTGGCATTGTTTTTCCTTGGAGAACACAGATAAACAGCTTCTTACAGAATAAGGATAGACAGGACAAAGGCTGATTAAATAAATAAAAAAATAATTGAGAATCATTCCTAATAACTATTGACATTTATCAAAAATTGTGTAAAATAGAATCATAGAAATTGATAACGTTTCTCAATAAGATATAATAGTAAAAAGCAAAGGAGATTTTAATTATGGCAAAGTTTGTATGTAGTGTATGTGGATATGTATATGAAGGAGAAGAAGCTCCTGCACAGTGCCCTGTATGTAAGGCACCTGCTGAGAAGTTCATCAAACAGGGTGATGATAAGACATGGGCAGCTGAGCATGTTGTAGGTGTAGCACAGGGTGCACCGGAAGATATCATGGAAGATTTAAGAGCAAACTTCCAGGGCGAATGTTCAGAAGTTGGTATGTACCTTGCAATGGCTCGTGTAGCATTCAGAGAAGGCTATCCTGAGATTGGTAACTACTGGGAGAAAGCAGCTTATGAAGAAGCAGAGCATGCAGCTAAGTTTGCAGAGCTTCTTGGTGAAGTAGTTACAGATTCAACAAAGAAGAACCTTGAGATGAGAGTTGAAGCAGAGCATGGTGCAACTGCCGGTAAGACAGATCTTGCAAAACGTGCAAAGGCACTGAATCTGGATGCGATCCATGACACTGTTCATGAGATGGCAAGAGATGAGGCAAGACATGGAAAGGCATTTGAAGGTCTCTTAAAGAGATACTTCGGTTAATCATTCTATGAATGAGCGTGCATGAGAAATGGCACGGCAAAGTAATTATGAAGTAAATATATAATACACTCTAATAAAAAATCCGGCTGTCAGAATTTTTTGACAGTCGGATTTTTATTATACGGAATCAACCTCTTTTAGAAGTTCGTTCGATATTATTTTTCTATTGAATTTTTCTTTTAAATATAGAGATTATATTTATAATATTGATTAATCTTTTAATTTAAAAGATGAATTGCCATTGCCGCTAAAGGTGTTAGGATCTAAGCCACTTGCAGTATCTGTATTTGTGCCATCTGTGTTTGAGAATGGAGTGGTTGGCTCAGAGGTTTCAGGATTTGTATTTGTATATGCCTGATCACCATACTGCATTGTTCCATTATAAGGGCTGTATGTATCATTCATACCCGGATTCTGTGCGCCGGAACCAGTATAGTTCATACCCGGATTCTGTACGCCGGAATCTGTATAGTTCATACCGGTATTCATATTAGGAGCATTTGGATCACCATATGCATCCGGATAAGGTGTTGTCGGGATCTCCGGTGTATAGACCATATTCTTATGTCTGATGAAAGCAAATACAGCGAGCAGGATTCCGATGACAAAGAATACAAGTCCGATGATAATAGATGTGCGGCATCCTTCTTTTGTCATGACCTTGATGTAGTATGGCTGCATATAGGAATCCAATAGTGTTTTGTCTTCAGAGGTAAGGGTGATGTCATAAGAGGATGCATACATATCATAGACAAAATCTCTCATATACCCCATGATTTCATTGTTTGATTTGCATAGCTTTCCGGTATAGTGCAATGGTCCCGGATTGGTATCTGAATGATACCAGGTATAGTCCGATAATTTTTCGAGATCATCTTTCTTTGATTCTGAGACATTCAATCCGAGATAGTAATCATTATTTTCAAGTGCATTGATCAGATAATATTGTTCTGTAGTTCGTTTGAATACGTAATTGGTAGTTTCGACATTTTCACAGAATGAATAATTGGCATATTCAACATTGATCTCTACATATTTGCCATCAGCCAGATCGCTTACTGATGCAGTATTCAGATTGAGAAGATCGCCGTTCAGATTGTTGTAATCACGAATCCCCTGAAAGGCAAATACGGCACCAATGACTGCGAATATAATGCCGGGAATAAGGAGATCTGAAAGTCTCTTTCTTTTTGAATTGTTTTTAAACATATAATGTCCTCCCATTTTTGTTTTTGTGAGCAAAATTCTTCTTTTTGTAGTACAATAGAATACAAGTTACGCTCTTTTGAAATTTTATCAAATCCGCCATTTTTCGACAATGTGAAATCTGCTGAAAAAAAGCAGCTATTATAAAGGTATACGGGATGTTTGAATATTATTTTTTGGATAATTTGACCAAAGTAAATTATTTTAGAAAAACACGGGAGAAGAAATGGCAAGATGAAAGAACAGTAAGGTAAAAGAATAAAGAATGAGTCGAATGAACATATCAGAAAAGGATTTAGACAGAGATGCAGAAGAATAATTCAACAAATAAAGCAAAATCCACAAATGCAAATAAAGCTAAAACTTCAGGCGGATCAAGAACAACAAATAGAAAAGCAAATAAAAATACAGACAGATCGGCAAACAGTAAGTTCTCATCAGGAAAAAGAAAGCAGAATACAGCAGAAAGTAAAAAAAAGTTTCTTTATATAATTCCGGTTATCATATGGATGGTATTTATATTCTATATGTCAGGAAAGACCGGACAGGAATCCTCCGGACAGAGTGGGAAGATCAGTTTGTTTATAACAAATCTCTTGGAAAAGGTACGGCAGGATTCACCGCAGGAGATGCAGAATCTACAAGATATTCTGGAGCTTGTTATAAGAAAGACTGCACATATGACAGAATATGCGATCCTGTTCTTACTTTCATATCTGGCAACGGTGAAGATATCCATGAGCCAGAGCAGATTTTATAACAGAAGCATAGCTGTCTTAATTTCGTTATTATATGCATGTTCGGATGAGATGCATCAGTTATTGGTTCCGGGCAGGAGCGGAAAAATGATCGATGTCGGGATCGATATGGCAGGAGTGTTGATTGTTCTAATATGTATGATTCTGTCTAAGAATACGAAATGGAAGATCATTTGTGGAGTACTTTTGGGAGTGCTGTTGGTTGCAGCATTTGTCGTTCTGCTATTTGTCCCGTTTTGAAAAACTGACGCAGGACTTCGATCATTTCCGTGTGCAGCGGTTTACTTCATGCTGAAAAAATGATATATTAATGAATATATGTTATGCCAAAAGGAGCCGGAGAAATGACATTAGAGGAAGTTAGAAAGCAGATCGACGTGGTTGATAAGCAGATCAAGTCGCTGTTTAAGGAACGAATGATACTTGCAGATCAAGTCGCAAGGGTAAAGGCGGAATCAGAGGATGCTATATATAAGCCGAATCGGGAAGAAGCGATCATAACGAAGCTGACCGGGGATGTAGACGACAGCATCAAGAAAGAATATACGGCACTGATCAAGCGTATTATGGAGGTCAGCAGAAAGTATCAGTATGGGAGAACATTAGAACTTCGTAATTGTCTGAATGTATCGTTTGTGACGGAGGAACCGAAGGTAAAGAAGCTTGCCATGCTGAAGCATGAACTTTACATATGTCAGGGCTATTCCAGAGATCTGGTAAATACGGTCAGTGATTATGAACAGGTCATGGAGCTGATCCGGAAGGATGAAGCAGATGCCGGAATGGGTATATTTGAGGATATCAGCTATGGCGTATCGGATTCCCTGCATGAAGCACTTGCCATGAATGATCTCTATATTTACAGGTGTGATGAGGTGTTGGACGAGGGACACCGGAAGAAGGTCGTTACATTCGGGAAACAACTGGTAGTTCTGCCGGAGCATAACCGGTTAAAGATCGTATTTGTATGCAAGAATAAGAGCGGAAGTCTGGCGAGTGTATTATCGATGATATCCGATTATGGCGTGAATCTGACCGAGATCCATTCGGTGCCGTTCCGTGGAGGAGAATGGAATTATCGGTTTTATATCGAGTTAAACGGAAACCTGCTTCAGAAAGAGATCCAGGCACTTGTATTCCAGTTGATAAATGAGACAGAGACATTTAAGATACTTGGAAGCTATTATTGTGAACAATAAATTTTTATATATAAGGGAGAAAAGACATGATAGACAAATTAGTAAAAAAAATCAAAGAGACAAAGGCACCGATCGTTGTTGGACTGGATCCGATGCTTTCCTATGTGCCGGAATATATAAAGAAGACAGCATTTGATGAATATGGTGAGACTTTAGAGGGCGCAGCGGAAGCCATCTGGCAGTACAATAAGGGTATTGTGGACGCAGTTCATGATCTGATCCCTGCTGTTAAGCCGCAGATTGCTATGTATGAGCAGTTTGGTATCGAGGGCTTAAAGGTATTCCAGAAGACGGTTGATTATTGTAAGTCAAAGGATCTGGTTGTGATCGCAGATATTAAAAGAGGCGATATCGGATCAACATCTGCAGCATATGCAGTCGGACATCTTGGAAAGGTTGCGGTCGGAAGTAAGACATATTCCGTATTTGGTGAAGATTTTGCAACTGTAAATCCATATCTTGGTACCGATGGAATCAAGCCTTTTGTAGATGTATGTAAGGAAGAGAAGAAGGGAATCTTTGTACTGGTCAAGACATCAAATCCTTCATCCGGTGAATTCCAGGATCGTCTGATCGATGGTAAGCCGTTATATGAGCTGGTTGGCGCTATGGTTAATGAATGGGGCAAAGATACGATCGGTGAGAGCGGTTACAGCAGTGTCGGTGCTGTTGTAGGAGCAACGTATCCAGAGATGGGTAAGGTACTTCGTAAGATCATGCCGAAGTCATTTATTCTTGTTCCGGGCTACGGAGCACAGGGCGGTAAGGCTGCTGATCTGGTACATTATTTCAATGAAGACGGACTTGGTGCGATCGTAAATTCATCCAGAGGGATCATTGCAGCATACAAGCAGGAGAAATATGCTTCATTTGGTGAAGCAAATTATGCAGATGCTTCCCGTCAGGCTGTTGTTGATATGATCGAAGATATCAACAGCGTATTATAAATATCGGATTTATCAGAAAAACAGTATGCAGTACACGATGCGTGGTGATAGTGGAGGCGTACAGATCATATGCAAGAGATCACGGGAGGACATAGATACATGGGAAAAGTAAAGATAACAGCAGAGGTTGTGAGCCAGACCTGTATAGCAACAGATATATATAGTCTGATCCTGAAAGCAGGGGAGATTGTATCGCAGGCGGTTGCAGGTCAGTTTGTTTCTGTATATTCAAAGGATGGAAGCCGCATGCTTCCAAGACCGATCAGTTTATGTGGAATTGATAAAGAAGCAGGTACGCTTCGTCTGGTATATCGTATCGCTGGAAAGGGAACAAATGAGTTCTCAAAATTACAGGCAGGAGATACGGTTGATATTCTTGGTCCGCTTGGAAATGGCTTTATGAAGGAGTCTGGAAAAGCAATTCTGATCGGTGGAGGAATCGGAATTCCACCGATGCTGCAGCTCGCAAAAGAGCTGGACTGTGAGAAGTCCATCGTACTTGGATACCGGGATGAGCTTTTCTTAAATGAAGAATTTGAACCATATGGTAGTGTGTATCTGTCTTCCGAAGATGGAATGCATGGAACAAAGGGAAATGTAATAGATGCGATCGAAGCATGTGCGGTAACCGGTGATATCATATATGCCTGTGGCCCGACTCCGATGCTTCGGGGAATCAAACAGTATGCGGCAGAGCAGAATATCCGTTGTGAGATTTCATTGGAAGAAAAGATGGCATGTGGTGTAGGCACCTGTCTTGCCTGTGTCTGTCAGACAAAGAATGTGGATGAGCATTCAAAGGTACACAATGCAAGGATTTGTGCAGATGGTCCTGTCTTTTATGCTGAGGAGGTGGAACTGTAATGAGTAAAGTAAATATGGCGGTAAACATCGCAGGAGTAGAATGGAAGAATCCAATTACAGTTGCATCCGGTACATTTGGTTCAGGTATGGAGTATTCGGAATTTGTCGATCTGAACCGTCTGGGAGCAGTTACGACAAAGGGTGTGGCAAATGTTCCGTGGCCGGGCAATCCGACACCCAGAATTGCAGAGACATATGGCGGAATGATGAATGCCATCGGACTTCAAAATCCGGGTATTGATACTTTTATAAAAAGAGATCTTCCGTTCCTTGCAAAATATGATACAAAAGTGATCGTAAATGTATGCGGAAAGTCAAAGGAAGATTATATAGATGTCGTAGAACGGCTGGCAGATACAGATATTGATATGCTTGAGATGAATGTATCCTGCCCGAATGTAAAAGAGGGAGGAATTGCATTTGGTCAGAAGCCGGAAGCTCTTTATGATATAACACAGGCAGTAAAGAAGGTTGCAAAGCAGCCGGTGATCATGAAGCTCAGTCCGAATGTTACAGATATTGCTGAGATGGCAAGAGCTGCGGAAGCAGGCGGAGCAGATGCACTGTCACTTATTAATACACTTACAGGCATGAAGATTGATGTTAAGCGTCGTACATTTGCTGTAAAGAATAAGACTGCCGGTGTATCAGGTCCTGCGATCCATCCGATCGCAGTACGGATGGTGTATCAGGTTGCAAATGCTGTCAAGCTTCCGATCATAGGCATGGGTGGTATCGCTACGACTGAGGATGCTCTTGAAATGATTCTGGCAGGTGCATCGGCAATCGCAGTTGGTACAGCAAACTTCAATAATCCATATGCAACAGTGGAGATTGCAGATGGAATTGAAAAATATCTGATCGAGAATCAGATTGATGATATAAATGAGTTAATTGGGTGTGTAAAATAAAAGATATTGGGTTATCTGCTTTACAGGATGTATTGGGGAGGCAGTTAGTTGGTTATGGAAAAACAATTTGAAGAAATTATATATTCCAGATATCAGGCACGTATCAGAGATATGAGGATTCTAAAGGTAGATGAGGGATTTGAACAGATCCTAGGTTACTCTGCGGAAGATGTAGAACGCTTACAGCTTCATGTAAAGGATATTATGCTAGATGAAGACTGGGAGGATTATACACAGATCATCTATACAAAGATGACGAGCCGGGGAGAAGCATATCTGGGACATCGGTTAAAAAAGAAAAATGGTGAAGTTATATATGTATTCTGTTTTGGGCGGGCATTTCAGTCGGAAGAAGGAGAAATGTGCGGAGAAATCCTTATTACAGATATAACAAATACCAAGAAGCTGTCGAAACAGCTTGAAAATCTGACCGATATTAATTCTGAACTTAATATGGAATTAGCGGATAAGAACCGTATGCTGGAGTCCATTCTCAATAATCTAGCGGGTGGTGTCGGAGTATTTGATATCGGAAATAAGAAAATTACAGTAGAATATATCAGTGAGAGCTTTTATAAGATGTTCAATCTGGAAAAAGGTCAGCTTGGTACAGAAGGAAATGAATATATCAATCTGGCATTTGAAGAAGATCGGAAAGAACTGAAACGACAGATTAAGGAGACCTTGTTGTCAAATAAGATGACAATTGGTGAATATCGCTTTATTAATAAAAATAATCCGGAATCATATTATTGGGTGCAGGTATGCCTGTCGCTCCTTGCAGCAAGAAAAAGCGTTTTTTCCATATGCGCTGTTTGTGTAGATATTACGAATAAAAAGAAAGAAGAACTGGAAAAGAGTGCACAGACCGAGATGTTGAAGTTAGTGGCGCAGGGAAGTGATGAACTCTTGTTTACCTATACGGTTGAAGATGACAGCATGGTTATATCTAAATATATGGATGGCAGAACCGTAACGGTTTTTGATGATAAAGATTTTATTGCAAACCTTGCTCAGTGTCAGTTGATCTACTCGGAAGACAAAAAAGAGGTATCAGACGTATTGGCTGAACTGACAGCTGTTAAGGATACCGAAACCGTTGAAATCAGGGTCGATTTTATCGGTAACGGTATGTATCTCTGGCATCGTGCAATGCTTGTCAGTGTTGCTGATACAAACGGTGTGGTAAAAAAGATTGTAGGTAAGTTGTATTCGATTCATGAGGAGAAACTGCAGAGTCAGGAATTAATTCTGCGTGCGGAACGTGATTCCCTTACAGGGGTTTATAATCATAGCACCTTTGTGTCTAAAGTATCCAGGTTTCTTGTGGAATTTGATGAGACGCTGTGTGCACTCTATATGATCGATCTGGATGATTTTAAATTAGTAAATGACGCATTGGGACATTATGCCGGAGATGATTTGTTGTGTGACACAGCAGTTGTTCTGGAGAGTGTTGCAAATACATATGGTGGATTTTGTGGTCGTCTCGGTGGAGATGAATTTTCTATGTTTATTCCGGATATAGTCGATGAAGATACGGCATGCATGGTTGCGAAGACACTTAATAAAGGAATTCGTGCGATTAAATGTAAGGCGGAGCACTCGGCATCAATCGGTATTGCAGTTGATACTATATCAAAGTCATTAAAATTCGATTCTTTATATTATAAAGCAGATCAGGCGTTATATTATTCCAAGCGGCAGGGCAAAGACCGCTGTATGCTTTTCTGTGAGAAGATGGATGAGGCTAAACCGGTATTAAATTCCAAGTTCAGCAGTTATTCGGATGAAGAGGATTATCTGTTGGATGACATCTCAGATGTTGTATATGTAACGGAGATGAATTCTTATAAGCTGCAATATATGAATAAGGCAGCCAAGCTTGGTGTTGGTCTGGATGAAGATGATACTTCTTATATTGACAAGCATTGTTATAAGGTGCTTCAGGGTATGGATCTTCCGTGCAGCTTCTGCACGAATAAGCTGTTATCAACGGAGAAGAGTTTTATCTCGCATCATAAGAATCTCAATAACGGAAAAGAATATGTTTTAAAAGACAGGATTGTAAACTGGCATGGAAGAAAGTGTCGTATGGAGATGGCTGTTGATATTTCTGATGCCGATAAAGTAACACAGGTTCTTTCTAACCGTTATGATATTGAGGATGCGTTGGTATCCAGTATTACACAGATTTCTACAGGAGTAGAGCATTCCTTAAATTACAGCAAACTGTTAGAAACACTTGGAGAGTATTATGGCGCAAAACATGCTTGTCTGGTGGAATGTGATTCCAATAAGTTATATGAATGTCATGAATGGAAATCAGCAAATAGTAATTCGTATGGGAAAAAACTGGAGATCTTTTATAAAGAAACTGTCCGGAAAGAACTGCAGAGTATATCTAGTAAAAAAGGTGCACTGATCATTAATCATATTTCGGACTACCCATACAAAACATCGGATCTGTATTCGTTTTTTTTGGAAAACAGGATATGGTCAATGTATTCTGTTCCGATCAAAGACAATAAGTCTGAGATTATTGGAAGGATCATTATCTTTAATCCGCAGCTTCACAGTGGTGACCTGAAGCTTATGAATCTTTTGTCTTTGTATATTGGAAATGATATTGTCAGCCGGGCGCTTGCAGAAGAACGAAATTATGAAGTGACGCATGATCGTATAACGGGAGCATATAATCGTATCTGCTATATGGATTATATAAACCGCAGACAGAATCTGGAATCAGTGGGTATCGTGATTATTGATATCAATGAAGTGCGTAATATATTTGATGAATTTGGACAGTCCTTTGTTGATAATCTGATGATTGATTATTACAGACTGTTAGATAAGGTATTTCCGAAATCCTGTATTTATCGGATTGGGGATGACGATTTTGCTGTAATTTGTGAGAATATTTCACAGTGTGATTTCCTGGATCAGGTTCGTGCATTGAAAGGTCAGCTTAAGATTGGCGATTTTACGGCATGTATCGGATATGTATGGGATGATTATGAGAAAGATATCAAGCGGATGGAAAACCATGCGTATGATATGCTCTATATGGAGAAACAGAAGTGGTACGATCAGAAGGATGAACATTCTTATAAATGGAGTACATTAACGAGAGAGCTTGTAAAAAAAGACATTAAAGACGGAATGTTCTTTGTGTATTTACAGCCGAAGGTGGACTATTCGAATGGTCGTTGTTATGGTGCAGAAGCACTGGTGAGATATGCCAAACCGGATAACCTCGCAAATGTGATCGATCGTCTGGAAAAAAGCAGAAATATAAAGTATATGGATCTCTTTGTGCTTGAAAATGTATGTAAAATGCTTATACGTTGGAAAAAAGAAGGGTATAATCTGATCCCGGTCTCCTGTAATTTTTCCAGAATATCTCTGTTGGAAGAAGATATGCCGGAGCGTATCAATGCGATTGTTGAATCTTATGGAGTTCCAAAGGATATGATCGAGATCGAGATTACAGAGTCTGTTGGTGAGATGGAACATGAGATGGTTACCAGAATTGCAAATAAACTGCATACTGCAGGTTTCAGGATTGCCATGGATGACTTTGGAACAAAATATTCCAATGTATCGATTCTTTCTTCTATGAAGTTTGATGTGATCAAGCTGGATCGGAGTATGGTTTATAATATAGACAAGAATATAGCCAGCAGAACGATTCTAAGACATCTGGTTGAGATGTGCACAGATCTTGGAGTGGAATGTATAGCGGAAGGAGTAGAGACCAAGGAACAGGCAGAATACCTGAAGGAAATGGGATGCAACCATATTCAGGGCTATCTGTATAGTAAGCCTGTGAATATTGAATCCTTCGAGCAGGTCTATATGAAGCGTGATGAATAAATAAAAAACTCCCTACAGTGATATCGACTGTAGGGAGTTTTTTATTTTTTCTTCCGGATATGAACTTCAGGGATGGCGACATCATAGGAGATGTTCGCTTCCTCCTTGGAAGATTCTGTATGTACAGGATTCGAAGTGTCAGCGTCATTCGAATCCGAGTCTGACTGCGTATGAATTTCAGGGATTGCGAGATTGTCGTAAGTCAGATTATAATCTTTTTTCTTATCTTTTCTATGTCCGAACATGAGAATATCCTCCTTTTATAACAGGTTGATGAAGAATGTAATAACAAGGCTGTTGATAAAGTCTGCAAATAAACTGCCAACAAGCGGAATCAGGAGATAGGCTTTTACGGATGGCGAATATTTATCACAGATTGCCTGCATATTTGCCATGGCATTTGGTGTTGCCCCCATTCCAAAACCACAGGTTCCGGCAACCAGAACAGCAGCATCGTAGTCACGTCCCATGATGTTGAATTCAACAAAGTATGTGAACAGACAGATCAGAATAACCTGACTGGTCAGCAGGATAAATAATGGAAGAGCGAGAGATGCAAGCTGCCATAGTTTTAATGTGATCATTGCAATACCGAGGAACAGGGAGAGAGCAATACCGCCAAGATCGTTGATCTCACCCATATGAATCGTGAACTTACCGGAATATTCACCGATATTTCGAATCAGTGCGGCTGCGATCATAGCACCGATGTAGATTGGAAAAGTTAACCCGGTTTTTGTCAGTAACCATGAGAATATCGTTCCGAGTCCTATTGCAAGGATCAATTGAAAAACAGCGGCTGCATACATATTTGTATGACGTTCATGTTTCTTTTCTTCTTCGATCAAAAGGCTGTCATCTTCAGGCACAACCGTTTCTAACAGATTCTTTTTCTCGATCAGTCGTTTTCCGAGTGGACCGCCGATCAGACTTCCGGCGATCAAACCAAAGGTTGCAGCTGCGGTACAGATTGTGGTTGCACCGGATATGTCAAAGTCTTCCAGAACCGGACCGAAGGCACCTGCGGTTCCGTGTCCGCCGACCATTGGGATTGATCCGGTACACATACCGATCAGAGGGTCAAGTCCAAGGATCCTGGACATACCGACAGCAAGCAGGTTTTGAAGTACGATCAGAGCAATAACAAGCCCCAGAAAGACCGCCAGTGATTTGCCACCGCTCTTTAAGACCTTCAGATTTGCCTGAAAACCTACAGAGGTAAAGAAGAATACCATACAGACTTCCCGTAGGGTATCATCAAAGGAAAATTCTGCCAATCCCGTACTGTAACAGATACAGGTGAAGATTGCAAATAAGAGTCCGCCGATAACAGGAGAAGGTATACAGAATTTTTCCAGAAAGAAGATTCTTTTTTTCAAAAATGTTCCAAGCATCAACACAAGGACGGCAATCGCAAGTGTCTGATACATATCTAATTGAATTTTCATAATTACCCTTTCTTATGTTCAGAAATTATCGTACATCAACGGTAATCCCTTTTTCTTTGTAGTAAGCAGCAGCCCCTTTGTGAAATGGGATCGTGATGCCCTTTGTTGCTGCCTGTTCATTTAACTGCATATCGATCGAAAGTGAATATTGCAGATCATTTGCATGTTCAAACAGAAGCCTCGTAAGATCTTCTACAGTATCCTTCGATAAGTCGTTATCTGCAAGCATGACAGCCTGCACACAGACCGTTGATACATCCTCGGTCTGACCGGAATAGGTATTTGCGGGAATGATAAAATCGGAGTAATACGAATAAGCAGACAATAGCTTATTTTTACAACTGTCGTTAAGTCCGATCAAACGGATATCACAGGTTCTTGTCAGCTCTTCAATGACCGTGGTCTGAATGCCTGCTGTAACAAAGAAAGCATCAATTTCACCGGAAACCAGGCTTTCGGCAGCATCGATATAGTCAAGGTTTGTGGTTTTGACCAGATCGTTATTCAGACCGGCAACCTCAAGGATCTGTTTTGCATTTCGTTCCGTACCGGAATCGGATGCTCCGATGCTTATGGTTTTTCCGGTCAGGTCATCGAGAGACTTGATGTTTGAATCTTTTTTTACAATGATCTGGCAGGCTTCCGGATACAGAGAGGCGATAGCGGAATATCCACTGATCGATTTTCCCACAAATGTGCCTGTGCCGTTTACTGCGTCGTCAATCATATCATTTTGTGCAATACAGAGATCAATGTAACCGTCGGCAAGCAGTCGTAGATTTGCCGCAGATCCGGCAGTCTTCTTTGCTTCAATGCTGTAATCAGGGGCATCGTTGTTGACCAGACCGGCATAAGCATTTGCAAAGGTATAATAGATACCGCCGATATCCGCCGCACCGAATCGGATGGCGTCTTTTTTGCTGCTGCATCCTGTTCCGATAGTGGAAATAAGCAGGATCAGACAGAGAAAAAGTGCTGTTTTTTTCTTCATATTGATAAAATTTCCTTTCTAATGTATATATTTTTTCGTAAATATGGTAATATAGGACGGAATTGTTCTAAAGGTATGTCGAAAAATATAGACCTTTGGCTATTGTACAACAATTAGATACAAAATGGAACAGAAAAAATTAACCATTTGTGTTTCGAAACCATTTGTGCTAGAATGAGTTCGAAATGCCTAACTAAAGGGTACATAAATGGTCTGAAATCAAGGAGGAATGAAAGAAAAATGGAACAGTACAAACAGGAATTCATTGAATTTATGATCGATTGTAATGTATTAAAATTTGGAGATTTTACAACAAAGAGTGGAAGAAAAACACCTTTCTTTGTAAATACCGGATTTTACAGAACAGGGGCACAGTTAAAGAGACTGGGTGAGTTCTATGCGGAAGCAATCAACAGTGCGTTTGGTCTTGATTTTGATGTATTGTTTGGACCTGCATACAAGGGAATTCCGCTTTCAGTAGCAACTACCATGTCAATTGCAGAAATGTATGATGAAGACATCAAATATTGCTCAAATAGAAAAGAGATCAAGGATCACGGAGATAAGGGAATCTTACTCGGAAGCCCGATCTCAGATGGTGATAAGGTTGTTATCATTGAAGATGTAACAACAGCCGGAACATCGATCCAGGAAACTATGCCGATCATTAAGGCACAGGGAGATGTAGATGTTATGGGACTTGTCGTTTCTGTTGACCGTATGGAGCGTGGACAGGGCAAGAAGAGTGCACTGACAGAGATTCAGGAAGAATATGGTATCCAGACAACTGCTATTGTTACAATGGCAGAGGTTGTAGAGCATTTATATAATAAAGAATATAAGGGTAAAGTCATAATTGATGATAAGTTAAAGGCTGCGATTGATGCTTATTATGATATTTATGGCGTAAAGTAGAAACGGTTGGTAGAAAAATGAAACTAGGAAGAAATGATATCTGCTGGTGCGGAAGTGGAAAGAAATACAAATCCTGCCATTTGAACATCGACAGCAAACTGGAAGAAATGAAGCTAAAGGGATATAAGATCCCGACAAGAAGAATGATGCGTTCACCGGAACAGATCGAAGGAATCCGCGTGGCATCCAAGGTAAATACAGAGGTGCTTGATTTCATTACTCCATTTGTAAAAGAAGGAGTATCTACAGGTGAGCTTGATCGAAGAATCTATGAATACACGAAATCAATCAATGCAATACCTGCCTGCCTTGGATATGAAGGATATCCGAAGAGTGTCTGTATATCGATTAATGATGTTGTCTGTCATGGTATACCGGATGAGAAAACAATCCTGAAAAATGGAGATATTGTCAACATTGACTGTACAACGAAATATAATGGATATTTTGGTGATTCATCCCGTATGTTCATGATCGGAGATGTTGATCCGGTCTGGAAGAAGCTGGTAGAGGATACAAAGAAAGCACTGGATCTTGGAGTAGAAGTATGTAAGCCATATTCAACGATCGGTGATATCGGATATGCGATCAATACATTTGCCAAAGAGCAGGGCTATTCTGTTGTCCGTGAGATCGGCGGACATGGTGTGGGACTTGATATCCATGAAGATCCGTATGTCAGCCATATCGGACAGCCGGGCAAGGATTATGTGATTGCTCCAAGCATGACATTTACGATCGAGCCAATGATCAATCTAGGTGTGCCTGACGTATGGCAGGATGCTGACGATGGCTGGACGATCCGTACAGATGATGGCAAGCCATCTGCCCAGTGGGAATACACCCTTCTTATGACCGAGCACGGAATTGAGATTCTGGCAAAATAATACTTTCACATAATTATACAAAACACAGGGATTGCCCCTATACAGACCATAAGCCCCATTATAAATGACTCGTTACGGTTTCTGTTCAATGCATATGCCTGATTCGTAAATACTCCTGCGCTAACTCGCCAACTAAATGTTGGCTCAGACAAGCGCTCGTATTTACTGGCAATATGCATTTCACGACGAAACCTTCACTAAATGTCATATTATAATGGGGCTTATGGTCTGTATAGGGGCAATCCCTGTGTTTTATATTTTAAATGAATGGCATTATTTTGCCAGAATGCTTAAGATCTCGTTGCTTCTTGCGACGAACTTGGTCATGGCATCGGCAGATAATGGTCTGTTGGCAAGAACTGCCAAGTCATATAACTGACAGCAGATGGTAGGAGTGTTCTCGCCCTCCGGGTTGTCAAGGACATATTTGACCAGATTATTGTTGGCATTTAATACCAGTGTTTCACCCTTGCCGCCGAACATGGCAGGATCCATGCCCATACCGGCCATACCATACATTTTCATCATTTCCTGCATACGTCTGGATTCTTCAGATAAGGTCAGCATAGAAGATAAGTCTTTATTCTTTAATGCTTCTACCTTGATCGTGATATTTTCGACATCCAGTGCTTTCTTGAAGAGTTCGGTCAGCTTGTCGGTATAATCCTTTGCTGTTTCTTCGGATAATGATTCATCTACAAAATTATCGGACAGATCTGCATCGATTCTGTAGAAATGTACATTTTCATTTTTCTGTTCCAGAAGCGTGATAAATGGGCTGTCAATCGTCTGTGTCATGATCAGGGCATCCATGCCTTCCTCTTTGAACATGTTAATGTACTGTGACTGAGCAACTTCATCCGTAACATAGAAGACTTTGTTTTCGTATTTTTCTTTTCCGGCTTCCAGATATTCCGGCAGTGTCAGGTATTTGCCTTCCAGATTCTTATAGATACAGAAATCTTTCATCTTCTCTAAGAATTTCTCATCCTTTAAGCAGCCGAATTTGATAAATGGGTTGATGTCATCCCAGTATTTCTCATAGTCTTCTCTGTGAACCTTATACATACCGGATAATTTATCGGCAACCTTCTTTGTGATGTAATCGGAGATCTTTTTAACAAATCCATCATTCTGTAAAGCACTTCTGGATACGTTCAGCGGAAGATCCGGACAGTCGATGGTACCTTTTAACAGCATCAGAAATTCAGGGATAACTTCTTTGATATTATCAGCTACGAATACCTGGTTGTTATAGAGTTTGATCGTTCCTTCCAGATTATCGTACTGGGTATTGATCTTCGGGAAGTACAGAATGCCTTTCAGGTTAAATGGATAGTCCATGTTCAGGTGGATCCAGAACAATGGATCTTTGTAATCATGGAATACTTTATGATAGAAGTCTTTGTATTCATCGTCTGTACAGTCATTTGGATGCTTGGTCCAGAGAGGTGTTGTAGTATTTAAAGGCTTTGGTGCTTCTTTTTCTTTCTTTTCGGCAGCATCCTTTGTTTCATCGGTTTCAGCAGTAGCTTCTTCTGATGCTTCAGCTTTGGTTGCCTTTTCTTCTTCCTCTTTTGCAGGGGCATCTGCATTTGTAAAGTAGATCTCTACAGGCATGAAAGAGCAGTATTTGTCGATTACTTCTTTGATACGGTATTCATTTGCAAATTCATAGCTGTCTTCATTCAGATACAGGGTGATAACAGTACCTCTGGTTTCTTTGTCGCCTTTATCCATGGAGAAGTCCGTTCCGTTCTCACATTCCCAATATACAGGTTCTGCGTCCTGTTTGTAGGAAAGGGATTCGATCGTTACCTTATCGGCAACCATAAATGCGGAGTAGAAACCGAGTCCGAAATGACCGATGATCTGTTCCTCTGTTGCCTTGTCCTTGTACTGCTCAAGGAAAGCAGCAGCACCGGAAAATGCAATCTGATTAATATACTTTTCGACTTCTTCAGCAGTCATACCGATACCATTATCAATAAACTGTAAGGTCTTGTTGTCCGGGCTTGCGATCACATCGATACGATAAGGTTCGTCCGGTTCGTCAAATTCGCCCATCAGAGATAATTTCTTTAATTTTGTTACAGCATCACAGCCGTTTGAGATTAATTCCCGGACAAAGATATCATGGTCGGAATACAGCCATTTCTTGATGACAGGGAAAATGTTTTCGCTGTTAATTGATAAACTTCCTTTTTTCATAAAAATGCATCTCCTTATATAAATTCTATATTATTCCAGTTGTCAGAACAAATCGGAATACGCAAATATCTATATATGTGTAATGCGAGAAATATCTGCCCTATCTGTTCTGTGTTATCACTAACAGGTATCATAAATCAGAAAAAAATAGAAGTCAAGACAAAATTAGCACTCAAATATGTCGAGTGCTAATAATTCATAAATATTTTATGGTTTATTTAGAAATGAGTGCTGTAGCAGGTGGTTAAAAGATCTGATTCTGTTTAAAAAAAGCAGATACATTTGCATCCCAGATGTTTGCAAGTGTTTTATCCATGGAGAAAATGTTCATGGATGCCATCGTTGTAAGTGAGATCTTTTCTCCGTCAAAGTAGATGTTTAAAGACAGATTTGCAATGTCGGATGTCGTGAGATTCAGATGGTTCTGTTCAATGATCCGGTTAATGTTCGCGTCTGATAAGATCAGCACGATCTTGAAGTTTAATGGGAGTTTATTGCCCTTGATGACATTGAAGATATGATGTCTGACAGCCCCCCATGTCGTATAAGTCTTTGAGGTCATTTCTTCCAGTTCTTCCGTATCAAAAAAAGATGGATTCAGTCTGCCGTCGATCGTATAAGAAACGTCGGAACGGACATAGGCTTCCACCAGCAAAAATGTGTCAAAGACCGGTTCCATCAGAAGCTTTTTAACGAAGTTTTTTGTTTCAGTAATTTCTATATTAAGCATATAAAGCTTTTACCTCCCTGCAATAAACAACGGATTGCGATAAAATTCTTGCCTCTAGTTTACAGGAAAAGAGGAAAGGTTGCAATCGGAAATCTGAAAACAGCCGGATGAGAAAATCCATTTGTTGAACTTTAGCGGGAGGTGTGTTAGTATTTTTACAGATTTATAAAAATATGGGAGGTTTTGAAATGGCAGAGATTATATGGAAGGATCGCAAACGTATATTTTTCGGGTTACCATGGACATTTACAAAGTACAGCTTATCAGAGGATCGGTTATTTATCAGTACGGGGTTCTTCAGTGTGAAAGAAGATGAAGTACGACTTTATCGCATCATGGATGTTTCATTGGAACGTAAATTATGGCAGAGAATGTGCGGACTTGGAACGATCAAATGCTGTTCCGCAGATAAGACAATGGGAGATTTCGAGATCAAGAACATCAAGAAGTCCAGAGAGGTCAAGGAAATGTTATCAAATATGGTAGAAGATGAACGTACCAAAAAGAAGGTTTCCAGCCGTGAGTTCATGGATCATGAACGCGATGAATTCGACGATTACGACGACCACGATACATATTAACGAGGACGATCAAAAGTACGTTGCTGCTTTATACGATAGTAGTTTGCTTTGATCGGTAATGTAAGATCGTATTTGGTTGTTCAGCAAGAGGTATGCTTTGACGATTAAATGAGAGCTGATATTACATATTATTCCGCAAGACGCTTTCGCTCTACCTTCGACGTAGTGGTACATAAGGCTGCAAAAGACGCAGCCTAAGTACCAACGCTCAGGCAGGCTTGCTTCATAATAGTAATATCAGTTCTCATTTTAAATTATAAGGTAAAGTGATTGCTGAACAACCAGATACGATCTTTTACGATATGAAAGCAAGATACCATGATATAAAAGCAACAACGCATTTTTGATCTGTCTGTGGAATCAAGTATCGAAGAAGAATATATCTTATTATAGACAGACAGAGTCCACTGCATACCTTTATGGAGCAGACCTTTTTTCACGTCGGTCCTTAACGAGTCACCGAAGGTGAGGAGGTTAGTACCGTTACGTGAAAAATAGAACGCAAGTGTTCTGCGTAATAAAGGGTATGGCAGGGGTCTCTGTCGTCAGGAAATCAGATATTCTCGGCTATCTTGGTGACGCCAACGTAGATTTGGGAGACTTTGTACCAGGTGGAGTAGTCGGTGATGCCGGTAACGGGCAGGTCGAAGATCTGTTGAAAGCGTCTGACGGCATCGGCAGTGGCAGGTCCATAGATGCCATCGGCGGCAACAGTTGGTATGGATGGATAATTCTGTGCGATACGATTTAACTGCTCCTGAAGCTGACGAACCTTGTCACCGGTTGCGCCAATTGACAGATCATATCCCGGATAAGAGGATGGAATACCGGCAATGGTTTCGGCAGAGTTGATATAAATGGAATCGCCATAGTAGTAGCGTAAGATCTCTATCGCAGACAGTCCCTGATCGGCAAGATACTTGGAACCCCATTGGGTCATCCAGTTTGGACAGGTGACCCGTTTCCCGTCACAGTATTGTGTAAAGATCGGTTGGGTGACACCCGGCCTTGATAGATAATTGGCAAATTGTTCATCAACGATACGGGAGATATTTTTATATATTGTCTTGTTATAGATCCATTTCTGATCGTAAGCGGTTGAAGATGTGATCGTAAAATCGTATCCCTTTCCACGATACCATTCTGTATAGACACGGTTTAAGGTGAAGGACATAATTGCAAGGATGTTGGCTCGAAGGGAAGCATCCGGCCATGTGGAGTAGATTTCATTTGATGCAACATTCTTTATGTAGTCTTTGTAAGGTACATAGTAGTCGATTGCAGTTGGGTCGGAAGGAGCTCCATCATGTACCACGATGGTTTCCGGAATCACGACACGGCTTAAGACGATCTCGCCTGTCTCTGCAACTGTTTTAATCTCATCCTCAGCAATCTTTGGCGGATATTCTTCCCAGAGGGTATGAGCACCGATCACCGTTGGGTTATAGCTCGATTGGTCAGTATCAGAAACACGCAGCTTAACTGACTGAATGCCCTTTTCGTCGGTAAACATCTGTACACCGGAGATGATACGTGGTTCAAATCCGGGTGCATTGATTTTCAGATTGTATTCGGAATATGGCTGGTTGTCAGATGGTTCCATGCTGTATTCCAGTGGAGGAGTTTCAAGGGTGATGCCATCGATGATACCGTCGCTGTCTGTTTGCCGTTCCTCTATAACTTCATCCGGAGTTCCGGTTGATGCGACAGAAACGACCGCACCGGTTACCGGATATGCAGTCTGTTCCGAGATGATCCTGATTTTTAATGTTCCGTTATTGTTTCCATTTGCCATTTTAGTAATCCTGAATTATAATCTGTTTATTATATGAGACAAAATCATATTTCATGCCAATAATACTTTATCAATGCAGAAGTAGGAAAGAATGTATGTTATGCGTGGTGTAATGATCGTTTAGAAGATTTAAACGACAGAAACAAGTGTTATGCATGGTATATAATGATGAGGTATATGAAAAAAGAATTTATTGAAAAGTAATATAAAAGAAAAGAAGCGACAGGAGGTTTCACTATGGCATATTTTCCAATGTTTATCAATCTGGAAAACAAAAAAGTAATCGTACTTGGCGGAGGAAAGACCGCACTTCGAAAGATTAACTCTCTGATAAAGTTTGACTGTAAGATCGCAGTTATCGCACCGAGGATCTGCGATGAGATCAAGACAGTACCAGGAATCAGTGTACATGAGTCGAATATGACATTAGATGCGCTTGATACGGCAGATATGGTAATTGCAGCGACTAAGAGGGATGATGTAAATGCTAAGATCGGAAAGTATTGTAACGAACATAATATTCCGGTCAATGTAGCAGATAACAAGGATGTCAGCAGCTTCCTGTTCCCCGGAATTGTTATGCGTGAAGACCTGGTGATAGGGGTCACAACAGGAGGCTACAGTTCAAATGTAGCAAAGGAGATCCGTAATATGATCGAGAAGCTGATTCCTTATGAGTACGGAACCCTGACCAGAAAGATGGGAGCATACCGGGAGATTGCATCCATTAATATCAAGGATACTTATTTAAGGGAACTGGCACTGGATGAGATCATCAAACAGGCAATCAGCAATAAGTACATGATCGATGACCGAAAGGCAAATAAGATTCTGGATCGTTATGCGAAGGAAGATGAGCTGAGAGCGAAGGGCATGCGATAAAAAATACTTGCATTTTCCTTATAACGTGTTATAATCTTGTTTTAGTAAGATTATGGTAACTATTAAGAGTGGGTTTTGACCCACTCTTAGTTTTTGTAGAAAGGTGGTATTGCTACGAAGAAAACAGATATTGAAGCAAAAGCAACAGAGATGGTTCTGCCGATCATTGAAGCAAATAACCTTGAACTGGTTGATGTGGAATATGTAAAAGAAGGCAGTGATTATTATCTGCGGATCTATGCAGATAAAGAAGGTGGAATAACGATCGGAGATTGTGAGATCGTGAACAGAGCCATGAGTGATCTGCTGGATGCAGATGACTTCATTAAGGATGCCTATATTCTTGAGGTCAGCTCTCCGGGGCTTACAAGACCATTAAAGAAGGAAAATGACTTTAAACGGAGTATTGGCAAGATCGTAGAGATCAAGACATATACCAAGATCGATAACTGTAAAGATTTTGAAGGTGAACTTACAGCGTACGATGAAGAAACAGTTACCATTTTGACAGAAGATGAGAAAGAACTGAAGATTGCAAGAAAAGATATATCGATGATAAGACTTGCATTTGTATATTAATAAAAGAAGCGGGAGGATAAAAAAGTGTCAGAAATTATCGAAGCATTAAATCAATTAGAAAAGGAGAAAAACATCAGCAAGGATATTCTGCTGGATGCGATCGAAAGATCCTTAAAGGCGGCCTGCAAGAAGGACTTTGATACCGATGAGAATATTGATGTTGTTATGGATCGTGAGACCGGTGAGTTTCATGTATATGCGAAGAAAGAGGTTGTAGAAGAGGTTGAAAGACCTGCGACACAGATTTCTCTGGAAAAAGCTAAGATGATGAATTCCAAATATGATCTCGGAGATATCATCAACATCGAGATCACAACAAAGGATTTCGGAAGAATCGCAGCACAGAGAGCAAGAAATGTAATCGTTCAGGCAATTAATGAGAGCGAAAGAGATGCGATCTACGATCACTTCTATACAAAAGAGAAGGATATCATCACAGGTATCGTTCAGAGATATGTTGGAAACAACATCAATGTCAGTCTGGATGATAAGACAGAAGCAATATTAAAAGAGTCTGAGATGGTTCCCGGCGAAGTATATAACAGAGGTGACCGTATCAAATTATATGTAACAGAAGTAAAGAAAGGCTCCAGAGGACCTAAGATCACAGTATCCAGAACACATCCTGATCTGGTAAAGCGTTTATTTGAAAAGGAAGTAACCGAGATCGCAGACGGTACAGTAGAGATCAAGAGCTCCTGCCGTGAGGCCGGTTCCCGTTCCAAGATCGCTGTTTATTCTCATGATGAGAATGTAGATCCGGTAGGTGCATGTGTAGGTGTAAATGGAAGCCGTGTTAACAACGTAGTAGAAGATCTGAACGGTGAGAAGATCGATATTATTTGTTGGGATGAGAATCCGGCAATCTTCATCAAGAATGCATTAAGTCCATCAGAGGTTATTGCAGTTGATGTAGATCTGAATGAAAAGAGCGCATTTGTCGTTGTACCGGATTATCAGTTATCACTTGCAATCGGTAAGAAAGGTCAGAATGCAAGACTTGCTGCAAAGCTGACAGGATATAAGATCGACATTAAGAGTGAGTCACAGGCAGAAGAGATGGGATATTTCTCAGAAGAAAATGATGACTACGAAGAGCCGGAGCAGGAAGAAGCATTTGACAATATTGACGATATCGTTGATGGTTCTTATGAAGAATCTCTGGAGCAGCAGGATGCAGAAGAAGTAAAAGAAGACGAAGAATAAAATGAAGTTCTGACCGGGTACCATGCCGATTGGAACGGAGATAAATATATAAGCATAGGAAGTGATGTTATGGCAAAGAAGATACCGCTCAGACAGTGCCTTGGTTGTAATGAGATGATACCGAAAAAAGAACTCATCCGTATCGTGAAGGATAATGAGAATAATTTTGCGATCGACCTGACCGGCAAGATGAATGGACGGGGGGCATATATATGCCGTAAGGCAGAGTGCCTGAAAAAAGCTATGAAGAGTAAATCTCTGGAACGCTCATTCAAGATGCAGATTCCAAAAGAGGTTTATGAGAAACTGGATAAGGAGTTAGAGGCAATTGAACAGTAAGAAGATTTATTCCATGATTTCCTTATGTGCAAAGGCCGGAAGGCTGGTAAGCGGAAACTTTTCAGTAGAAAAGGCCGTAAAAAACGGAAGCGCATGTGCTGTGATCGTGGCATGTGATGCAGCCCATAATACAAAGAAACTATTTGATCAAAAATGTAATTTTTATGAGATTCCATATTTTGAATTTGGAGACAAAGACAGTCTGGGAAAATTCGTTGGAAAAGAATTCCGGACGTCGATCGCGATCTTAGATGAAGGATTTGCGAAACAGATCATAAAATACATGAGTTTGAGTGAAAATATGGAGGTGTAACTTTTGACGAAACTGAGAGTACACGAATTGGCAAAAGAGCTGAATATAAGCAACAATGAAATCAAAGCAATCCTTGGCAAAAATGGTATCGAGATCAAGAGCCATATGTCGGCTGTTGATGAGAATATGATCAATATCGTTAAGAAGGCATGCGGAATCGGTACAAAGAAAGCAGATGCGCCGGCAGCAAAGCCTGTACCGGAGAAGAAGCCGGAGGACGTAAAGACGGCAAAGACAGCGCCGGAAAAGGTTCAGAAAGAGATTCCTGTAAAAGAAGAGCCTAAGAAAACGGTTGCAAGAAATGATCGACCGGCTACAGGGGAAGCGAATAAGCCGAAACAGGGTAAAGATGAGGGACATACGAGATTTGTCAGAGATGACAGAAACAGAAATAATTCCGACAGACAAAATAATGAGAGAGTAAGATTTAACAATAGTGAGCGTATGAATTCTGATAAGACAAGATTTGGCGACAAGCAGGGAAATGACAGACCAAGATATAACAACGACAGAAATAACGGTGACCGTGTAAGATTTACAAATGGTGATAGAAATAATTCTGACAGACCGAGATATAATAATGACAGAAACGGTACTGACAGAAACAATTCCGACAGACCAAGATACAACACTGACAGAAATAACACTGACAGAAATAACACTGACAGACCAAGATACAATAATTCTGGTGACAGAAATAATTCTGACAGACCGAGATTTAACAATGACAGAAATGGTCAGGACAGAGGAAGATTCTCTAACAATGGCCGTGGTGGTCAGGATCGTGGCAGATTTTCCGGAAACGGAGATCGTCAGGGCGGCTTCGACAAGCCGAAGTTCGGTGACAGGCCGGATAACAGAAACAACCGGTTCAACAATAACAGAAACAATACTCCGATGGGATTCGGCAAGGATGACGAGGATGATAATAATAATAATCAGAGAAGAAGTCCAAGAGCAAATACCCGTAAGGATTTTGAAGCAAAAGAGATGCCGGGCAAGGATTTAAAGAGCCAGAACAGAGACAATTATAACAGAGATAAGAATAAGCCTCGTAAGGGCAACAGAAGATCTCCGGAAGAGGTTGAGGCAGATATCAGCAGACTGGCTAAAAATGTCAGAAACAAGCATCATCAGCCACAGCAGCCTCAGCAGCAGGCAGAGGACAAGGAAACGATCCGTACGATCACACTTCCGGAGGTTATAACGATCAAAGAACTTGCAGACATTATTAAGGAGCCTGTAAATGCGCTGATCAAGAAGCTTTTCCTTGCAGGTAAGATGTATAACGTGAACTCTGAGTTAGACTTTGAAACAGCAGCAGAGATCGCGTTGGAATATAACTGTATTGCTGAAGAGGAAGAGAAAGTCGATGTGATCGAGGAGCTCTTAAAAGAGGATGAAGAAGATGAGAAGGATATGGTTCCAAGACCACCTGTTGTCTGCGTTATGGGTCACGTTGACCATGGTAAAACATCCCTTCTGGATGCGATCCGTAAGACAAATGTAACATCAGCCGAGGCCGGTGGTATCACACAGGCGATCGGTGCATCTGTAGTAGAGATCAATGGACAGACGATCACATTCTTAGATACACCGGGACATGAGGCGTTCACAGCTATGCGTATGCGTGGTGCACAGTCTACAGATATTGCTATCCTTGTTGTAGCAGCAGATGATGGTGTTATGCCACAGACGATTGAGGCTATTAACCATGCAAAGGCAGCCGGTATCGAGATCATCGTTGCGATCAATAAGATCGATAAACCAAGTGCAAATATCGAGCGTGTAAAGCAGGAGCTTACAGAATATGAACTGATCCCTGAGGACTGGGGCGGATCAACGATCTTCTGCCCGGTTTCCGCACATACAGGTGAAGGACTGGATAACCTGCTTGAGATGATCCTGTTAACTGCAGAGGTTCTTGAGTTAAAGGCAAATCCAAACAGAAATGCCCGTGGTATCGTAATCGAAGCAGAGCTTGATAAGGGACGTGGTCCTGTTGCAACTATGTTAGTGCAGAAGGGTACACTTCATGTAGGAGATTATCTTGCAGTCGGATCTTCCCATGGTAAGGTTCGTGCAATGCACAATTCAAAAGGTGTCCGTGTAACAGAAGCAACTCCATCCACTCCGGTGCAGATCCTTGGTCTGGATACAGTTCCATCAGCCGGTGAGATCTTTATGGCGGTTGATAATGAGAAGGAAGCAAGACAGATTTCCGAGACATACATTTCGCAGAGCAGAGTGAAGATGCTTGCTGAGACGAAATCCAGAATGTCACTGGATGATCTGTACAGCCAGATCCAGGCAGGTAATGTCAAGGAACTGAACATCATTATCAAAGCTGATGTACAGGGTTCTGTAGAGGCTGTTAAGCAGAGTCTGTTAAAGCTTTCAAATGATGAAGTTGCAGTAAAATGTATCCATTCCGGTGTTGGTGCGATCAACGAGTCAGATATCATTCTGGCATCCGCATCCAATGCAATCGTAATCGGTTTCAATATCCGGCCGGATGCAAGAGCAAAAGAGACAGCAGAGACAGAAGGTGTAGATGTTCGTTTATACAGAGTCATCTACAATGCAATTGAAGATATTGAGTCTGCAATGAAGGGTATGTTAGATCCTATCTTTGAAGAACAGGTAATAGGTCATGCAGAGATTAGACAGACCTACAAGGCTTCCGGTGTCGGTATGATCGCAGGTTCTTATGTATTAGATGGTATCATCAACCGGAATTGCAGCGTAAGAATAACCCGTGAAGGAAATCTGATCTACGAAGGCAAGATGGCTTCCTTAAAGAGATTCAAGGATGATGTGAAGGAAGTTAAGTCAGGATTTGAATGTGGTATTGTTCTTGAGAACTTTAATGACATTCAGGTAGAGGATCAGATTGAAGCATATCAGATGGTAGAGGTTCCAAGAAAATAATGAGAAAGAACAGTGTAAAAAATACAAGAATTAATGCAGAGGTTCAGAGAGAACTCTCACGGATCATCAGCAGAGAGATCAAGGATCCCCGCATTAATCCGATGACATCCGTAGTAGAGGCGGTTGTAACACCGGATCTGAAATACTGCAAGGCATACATCAGTGTCCTTGGAGATCAGGATTCCGTAAACTCCACACTGGAGGGACTGAACAGTGCAATGGGATTTATCAGAAGAGAACTTGCACATTCCATTAATCTCAGAAATACACCTGAGATCACATTTATCATGGATCAGTCGATCGAATACGGTGTAACAATGTCCAAAAAGATTGATGATGTTGTAAAAGACATCGAAGATGATGAGGATGATACAGAAAATGAAGAATGATTTTCTTACCATGATCGAGCAGGCAGACACAATCGCTATAACCGGACATGTACGTCCGGATGGCGACTGTGTAGGCTCAACGGTTGGATTATATAATTATATCATCAGCAATTATGATAAGCAGGTACAGATCTATCTGGAGGAATTCTCCAAGGATTTTTTGTTTTTACATGATGCAGATAAGATCAGTCATACACCGACAGATCAGGTCTATGATCTGTGTATTGCGGTGGATTGTGGTGATAAGGAAAGACAGGGAGATTTTCTTCCGATCTTTGAACGTGCGAAGCGTACAATGTGTGTGGATCATCATATCTCCAATCCGGGATTTGGTGAGGTATGCTATGTGGATGCAGAAGCGTGTTCCGCGGCAGAAGCACTTTATAAGCTGATGGAACAGGACAAGATTAATAAGAATGCTGCCGAAGCACTCTATATGGGAATTGTACATGATACAGGCGTATTCAAACACAGCAATACAACAAAGAGTGCGATGAGTATAGCGGGTGATCTGATCGAAAAGGGTGCAAATCCGTCATTTATTATAGATGAAACTTTCTATAAGAAGACATTTGTCGCAAATAAGCTGCTTGGAATCGCTCTGACAAAAGCAGAGCAGCATGCAGATGGCAGGATCATCAGCACAGTGCTTGAGACAGAGGATTTCCGAAAAAGTGGTGCAGGCAAGATCGATACGGATGGTATCGTTGATCAGCTTCGGATCACAGAGGGAACGGAAACGGCGGTATTTATCTATCAGACAGGAGAAGATGAATACAAGATTTCACTTCGGTCGAATAATATCGTTGATGTAAGCAGGATATCCTGCAATCATGGCGGCGGTGGTCATGTTCGTGCTGCAGGTTTCAGCATGAAGGGAGATATCAAAGAGATCCTTGCCGGCGTGATAGAGGAGATTAAGGAACAGTTATGCTAGACGGCTTTTTGAATGTATACAAGGAGCAGGGCTATACATCATTTGATGTAGTAGCCAAGCTTCGTGGTATTTTAAAACAGAAGAAGATCGGTCACACAGGCACACTTGATCCGATGGCGGAAGGTGTGCTTTTGGTGTGTCTTGGACAGGCAACAAAATTAAGCGAAATGCTGATCGATAAGGATAAGACATACCGCTGTGTCATGCTGCTCGGAAAGACAACAGATACAGAGGATGTAACAGGAAAAGTCCTTACAGAGACAGCAGATATCCCGGATGAAGCATCGGTAATAGAAGCGGTAAACAGCTTTATCGGCACTTATGGACAGATACCGCCAATGTATTCGGCTATCAAGGTAAACGGCAAAAAGCTCTATGAATATGCCAGACAGGAAATTGAGATCGAACGGAGTCCGAGAGAGGTAACAATCTTTGAGGTAAAGATAGAGAATGTGTCGCTTCCAAGGGTTGCATTTACCATACATTGTTCCAAAGGAACGTATATCAGAAGCTTATGCCGGGATATCGGAGAAAAGCTTGGCTGCGGAGCAGTCATGGAGAAGCTGGTCCGTACTGAAGTGAAGAACTTCAGGGTTGAAGACAGCCTGACACTTGCGGAGATCGAGCAGGCGAGAGATCAGGGAACGATCGCTTCATATGTAATGAAGAAAGAACTATTGCTGCCGGAGTATCCGGAGCTTCATATCGGTACAGATGAATATGCAAGAAAGCTGTTAAGAAATGGAAATAAACTTCAGCTTTCCCAGTTTGCGGAAGCTGTGAGTCCTGAAACGGTTACAGATGTTCCGGGCATCCGTGTCTATGATGAAACGGACAGCTTTGCAGCGATATACCGATATGAAAAGGAAAAGAGCATCTGCCAGCCGGTAAAGATGTTCCCGAAGAATGCAGAGACAGATAGATGATAGGATAGAAGACAATGCAGCATTATTTTAATCAGAAAGATATACAGATCAATACAGAAAAAGGTTCCGTCGTTGCACTTGGCAAGTTTGACGGTTTTCATCAGGGCCACAAGCTGCTGCTTGACGAGGTGCTTCGTTTACAGAAGGATGGATATACCGGAGTCGTATTTACCTTTGATATTCGTAAAAATTCGATCTTTGATGTAGATAAGCTTCAAAGCATCATAACCTCGGAAGAAAAATGTATGCTTGCAGAACAGATGGGAATCGATGTACTGGTGGAGTATCCGTTTGATGATGCATTTGCATCGATGGAACCGGAAGCTTTCGTAACGGATATCCTTGTAAAAAGGTTACATGCCGGATATGTAGTCGTAGGAACCGATTACGGATTCGGAAAAAAGAAACGCGGGAATGTAGAGCTTCTGCGGAAGATGGCCGGCGAATACGGCTATCAGGTGATCGTGATAGAAAAGAAAAAGATCCATGATGTCATTGTAAGTTCCACTTATATCAGAATGTTGATCAGTGAGGGAAAAATGGAAGAAGCAGAAACCTTCCTTGGCAGACCTTATTTTCTGTCCGGTCATGTAGTGCATGGCAGAGAGCTTGGTAGGACGATCCAGGTTCCGACGGCAAATCTGCTTCCAAAGCATGGGAAAATCTATCCGGTAACGGGTGTTTATGCATCAAGGATACATCTGGAGGACGGCAGGGTCTGTTATGGGATTACGAATATCGGAGACAATCCGACGGTGAATACAGATCGCAGGGTAACGATCGAGACGCATATCTTTGATTTTGATGAGGATATCTATGAACAGAAGCTGGTCGTGGAATTGTTATCCTTTATTCGCGGAGAGCAGAAATTTTCAGGTGTTTCAGAATTAAAAGCACAGATGCTTGCAGACATGGAAGTGGCAAAACAGAGGATATTCGGATAAAAATTAATTTGTCAAGATATTTTACTTGACAACGATGCAGGCATGGTATAGAATAACCCATGGTAAAGGGAAAATACTTTACAGGCGGTGATCGTATGGAGAAAATAGTCAGACAGTCTTTATTATATGATTTTTATGGAGAGCTTTTGACGGAGCATCAGAAAGCAATTTATGAAGATGTGGTCAATAATGATATGTCCTATTCCGAGATTGCCAGAATGAATCAGATCAGCAGACAGGGTGTCTATGACATGATCAAGCGCTGCGATAAGATCTTGGAAGAATATGAAGATAAGTTACAGCTTGTTGACAAATTCATGAAAGCGAGAAAGCAGGTCGAGAAGATGAAAGACTGCATTTCAGAGCTGATGGAGGAGAATCGGGATGACAGGCTGAATTCGAAGATAGAAGCAATCGACCGGTTATCGGATCGGATACTGGACGAGTTTTAGTAGATGAGTGTTAGGAACGAAGGGAGATATTCATGGCTTTTGACAGTTTATCTGACAAGCTTCAAAATGTTTTCAAGAAACTGAGAAGCAAGGGTGTTCTTACAGAAGATGATGTAAAAGAGGCAATGAAAGAAGTAAAGCGTGCTTTACTGGAAGCCGATGTAAACTTCAAGGTTGTTAAATCATTTATCAAAGCTGTAAGTGACAGAGCTGTTGGTGAAGAAGTCCTTAAGGGTTTGAATCCCGGACACATGGTCATTAAGATTGTAAAAGAAGAGATGGATAAGCTGATGGGTTCTGATGTAACAGAGCTGAAATTACTTCCGTCAAATGAGATTACAGTCATTATGATGTGCGGTCTTCAGGGTGCCGGTAAGACAACAACGGCTGCAAAACTTGCATATCAGTTTAAGAATAAAGGCAAGAAACCATTGTTAGTTGCCTGTGATGTATACAGACCGGCTGCGATCAAGCAGCTGCAGATCAATGGTGAAAAGGTTGGCGTGCCTGTCTTTACGATGGGAGATAATCATAAGCCGCTTGATATTGCCAAGGCTGCGATCCTGCATGCAGAAAAGAATCATATGAATCTGGTATTTATCGATACTGCCGGACGACTTCATGTAGATGAAGATATGATGGATGAGCTTGCGGAGATCAAGGAAAATATCAATGTTACATATACAGTTCTTACCGTTGATGCGATGACAGGACAGGATGCTGTCAATGTTGCAACGACATTTAACGATAAGATTGGTATAGATGGTGTGATCCTAACGAAGTTAGATGGTGACACCAGAGGTGGTGCGGCACTTTCCATTAAGGCTGTTACCGGAAAGCCGATCCTGTATGCAGGAATGGGTGAGAAGCTGACAGATCTGGAACCATTTTATCCGAGCCGTATGGCGAGCCGTATTCTTGGAATGGGTGATGTGGAATCGCTGATCGAGAAAGCACAGAATGCGATCGATGATGAGAAAGCGAAAGAGATGGAACAGAAGTTCCGGAAAGCATCCTTTGATTTCAATGATTTTATGGAACAGATGGATCAGCTTGAGAAGATGGGTGGAATCGGAGACCTGCTCTCCATGATGCCCGGAATGTCCAGTCAGATGAAGAATGTACAGATTGATGAAGATGCAGGCAAGAAGCCGAAGGCGATCATTCAGTCCATGACACCGAATGAGAGATGTTTGAAGGATCCGATCTCACCATCCAGAAAGAAACGTATTGCAGACGGCGCGGGCGTTCAGATCGCGGAAGTCAACCGTTTCTTAAAGCAGTTTGAACAATCCAAGAAAATGATGAAGCAGATGTCCGGTATGATGGGTGGCAAAAAACGCCACGGTGGATTCAAGCTTCCGTTTGGATTTAAATAAATTTTTATATTTTATATTTTATTTC
>OGLM01000116.1_pt1 | contig 96854 bp, 98 predicted proteins | sample 1572531 | NCBI WGS metagenome assembly OGLM01 (sample SAMEA2581909, study PRJEB24529) | metagenome | biome: Human gut stool | place: China | collected 2011
CCGCACTTTTGTAAATGTAATGTATATTTTAAGTCTTATTTTAAGCCTGATGTATCTGTTACGCCTAGCAGGTTGAAGTGTTTGATGTAATCTTCTAGTGACATTTTTAAAGTATGTGAAGTGTCGTGAGGATTAACTAATGTAATTCCGTCAAGAGCAATTTCTTGTACAGAATAAGCATGAGCATTGTAAACTTGAACTCGCTTACCGTTTTCGTCATAAGCCTTGATATCTCTAGGGTCAATGTTTCCACTCATACCTGTAACAGCGGCTTTGCCTTTCATTCCGCTATTGGCAAGTGCTACGATACCTTGAGCAACTTCTCTTTGACCTGCATATTCTTTTGTTTTGCTAGGGTCTCCAAGTAAAGCTAAACCTTTACCAACACTGTTGCCATCAATATCAGCTTGTGAATATTCTTCTGCAGTAACACTTTCTCTAAAGTATCTATCCATTGCAATTTCTAACGCTCTAACATCAGTATCACCTGTTGAAAGTTCATTAGAGCATTTCAAATCACGAGCTGTTACTGTGTATTTTTTACCAACACCTTTTAGTGTAACTGTTGCATTACCGTTTTTGTCAACTTTTACGGCATTATCAAGCAATTTTTTACCTTGAGGTGTCATAGCAAGTGATTGAATACCTGCAAGTAGCCAGCAATCACCTGTTTGACCTTGCTTGTAAGACCTATCAATTTTTCCATTAGGTCTTTCTGGAACAGCTGTTTTAAGTGTATCAGAACGGTTTATAATTTTTTTAAAATCAGCAACTAGACGTTTTTTGCTAACTTCATCAAGTCCGTGTTGGCTATCATATTGAGCAACTAATTTTTTCATACTAGGAACAACATCGTCAGAACGTTGATTTCCATAATCAGCAGTTTTCTTGCCTAAATCCACCATGTAATCAAGACATTCCTTCTTTTGGTCGTTAGAAAGATGTTTTGTTCGATTGATAACGTCAACAAGATTTACACCAATTTGTTCAAAAGAGCGGAATGCCATTTTGTAGTTTTGGTAATCTAGATGATGAATGGTTTGATATAATTTTTGAGTATTATCTTTGGAAACTTTTGGGTTATCAAGAGCTTTGTAAATACCAACAATAGTGTCTCTATCGTACTCCTGACGCATTTCTTTTGTCATAAATGGAACTTTTGGTTGAGCTTTTTTCCAAGGCATATTTTTATCCAGTTCAAACTTTGGCGTATTGTCAAAAATTGATGGAATTTTATAATCATTAGGTCTTAATGGTCCTTGATTTTGCTTTTTATCGCTAAAAACTTGAATATCTTTTGCTGAGCCACTTTTTACTTGAGTTTTTTGTTTAGCTTTAGCTTTATTTTGAGTGTCTTGCACTCCACTAATTTGAAATTCTGTCATACGCATACCCCTATACAACTATTATTAATACCTCTTACAAGTGTATGTAACGACACTTAATTACTAAAACTTTAGTAAATTTTATTAAATGTGAAAAAATGTTAACAAAATAATTAAACAATGTCTTCTTAAAGATATATTACAGTTTAATAGAAGTCCTATTATCTTGAAAAATATATTAATATATATTATAATAGAGTTTGTAATTACACTATCACACTAACCAAAGAGGTAAATATGCAAAGATTTTTAGCTAGCGTGCTGGCTTTCTTAATGGTAGCATTTAATTTTCTACCAGTATTAGCTGCACCAAATTCAATCAATGATGTAAAATCTAACTATTGGGCAGCAAAAGAAATTAATTTTGTTGTTAAAAACTCAATTATGACTCTTGATGACAAAGGTTATTTTAATCCTAATGCAACGATGACTAGAATAGCATTTGTTCATTCATTACTAAAAGTTCTATCAAATGAAAATTTGAATGTAAGAATTAAAAACTGCTTTACAGATGTAAGTCAAAAAGATGGCTTCTATGCTGACGTTTTACGCTCTCAACAATTAGGCTTAGTTTATGGATATCCAGATAAAACTTTTAAACCAAACAGAGATTTGTCTAGAGCAGAAACAACTTCAATTATCAGCCATATTACAAAAGACAAAAATGCTGATACATCAACATTAAAAGGTTTTGTAGATTATACTGCAATCCCAAATTGGGCAGCAAATGCTTATGCTAAAACTATTTCTTACGGTTTATATGTAAATCACCCAAATATCAAAAAACTTGAACCAAACAGAAACTTAACAAGAGCAGAAGCGGCGGTTCTTTTATACAAGTTGTATCAAAAAATCAATCTTGTAAAACCTCAATATAAAAGCACAAAAGAAACAATTAAAACAACAGAACATTTAGATGTTTCTAAAAAAGCACCTTGCAACGAAGTTCAAGTTACAAATTTAAGAAAAATTATCATGAAGGATAATGTTTTGAGAATTGCTTTTGACCAAAAATATTGGTCTAAGAAATCTCACGTGGGCGATTGTGTGAACTTTGTCTTTAAAGAAGGCGTTTACACAACGGAAGGAACTCTTGTAATTCCAGCAAACACATATATCACTGGTGAAGTTATTTCACTTCAAAAACCAAAATGGTTTAATAAAAACGCAAGAGTAGGCGTAAAATTCAGAACAATGGTTCTACCAAGCGGTAAAACTTATGCTATTGATGCTGATCCATTCACAAAAGACAGAAAACTTAAAGAAGGTCCATGGATGACATTCGGTAAAGTTCTAAGCTGGACAGTAGGGCTAGGCGCTGTTGGTACAGGTGCAGGTATCGGCTTTGGATTTATTCCAAATCCAGCTAAATTAGGCACAGGCGTTGCAATTGGTACTCCAATTGGTTGCTCTGTTGGTCTTGTACTTGGTTTAGTTACTCCAGGATTACACTACAAAGCTAAAAAAGGTGAAAATATCTTGATTATCTTAAATGATGATACAAGCGTTTGGAACTAATAATTAAAAATAAAACGTCATTCTGAACTTGTTTCAGAATCTCAATAACATTTTAATATAAGCAAGGGCGGATTGCTGAAAGCAATCCGCCCTTGCTTGTTGTGTTACATAATATTAAATAATGTACACCTATGTAAATTTATATATAATAAAAATTAACGGGTAAGTTCCCTTATCACTTCCACCAACACACGAGTAGCTAAGGAATGAGTGGAAAGGAGGTGATAATATGAAGATAGTAATAATTAAAGCTGCCATAATTGCAGTTATAGCAGCCTTAAAAATTTTATTACTTGTCTTGTAGGGAGCTAAGCAAGTCCTAGAGAAACTGAACTTCTTTAGGGCTTGTCCCTATACTCATATTATTTACGATATTTCACATTTTGTCAAGCCTTCCCCCCACTCTTTTAACCTCTAATCCCCTATTTATACACAGTTGGTTAATTTTGATTATACCTAGTCGGATATAGTATTTTTTCTTGTGATAAATAACATGGAAAGTGTTAAAAATAATTTGAAATGTTTAGAAGGAGAAACTTATGAAAAAATTATTGATGGCGTTATCTTTGACAATGGCTTTAGCAACAGGTAGTGCCGTATTGGCTTCAGATTGTGGCTGTCCGGTTAAAAAAGACGATTGTGGATGTCAACCAAAATGTGAAAAACAATGTGACAAACCGACTTGTGAAGAGTGTGCAGAAAGCGCAAAGCGTTGTTATTCAGATTGTAGAGACCAAAAACGTGAAGAAATTTATTGCCGTTTAAACTTGGATACTTGCCAAAGAGAGCAAGCAATGGAGATTGAAGATAGATATGACAGTGATTTAGACTGTATTCAAGATAAAATTAAAGCAGATCATAAATGCTTATGTAAAACATTAAATGCTTCTTGTCTAGACAAATCAGCAGTAAGAGATGCTGAAAGAACATTAAAACAAGATGTTAAAGACTTGAAAGCAAAATTAAAATGCATGGATAAAGACTTTAAAGCTATCTTAAAATGTGATCAAAAAGCAGATTACAGAACAATAAAAAGAGAATTAAGATATAAAGCAAAACATGCGATGAAATTCTGCTGTAAATGTGAGAAATAGTTTTTGTTCCTAATAACTTAAACGCTCATGAGGGCGAGGCTGAAGGCCTCGCCCTCTTTTATTAACAATTGTAAATTTAATTAAAATAAAAAAGGCAATTTTTTTACAAAAAAAAACTTAAATAAGTATAAGGATATTGAAGAAAGTATTATGACAACAGGATTAACAACAACAACAAATTTCATAGCTCAAAAAATTGACAGAAATATGATTGATTCTGTAACAAATGCTATTTTTCAAAGAGCTGCTTCAAAAGCAGGTCAAGCTGTAGAAACATCATCAAACAATAACGTATATAACACAGCAAACTATAGACAAACTGTACAAAACGACGTAATGACAGAAGCAAGAAAATCATTACAAGCATCAGTTAATCCATTTGCTGAAGGTATTTTTAAATCACAAGCTACATCAGCAGCAAGCGCAACAGTTAATACAAACGAAGTACAACAAGCTGGTGCAAGTGCAATTGCAAAGAATGCAGTAAGAACATCAACTCGTTCAAGAGTATCAAGCTCTATGGCATTACAAAACAGTATGTTCACATCAGGTATTCGTGAATCAATGATGATTCAAGCAAAAGATCAAATGGTTAATAATACCGACTTAATGTCTAGATTACAATTTTTAAATGCAAAAACAGCAGTTAATGCATATCCTGCAAAACAATTCTAGAAAAAAAGATTTTTATACTCTCTCTCTTAATATCCTCGTGTTTATTTAATGTCTGCCAATTCTATTGACAGACTTTTTATTTTATAAAAATTAATAAAAAATGACTTGAAATGTATTAAAATTACCGTTATAATGAAAGAAAGAAAAGGAGAACTTATGGATAAAGTGAGTATAAAAAGATTTTTTGCATTCACACTTGCTGAAACCCTAATCGTAATGGGTATTATTGGTGTAGTTGCAGCATTAACAATTCCAAACCTTAATTCTTCAACTGCAGATAAAGAAAAAGTTGCAAAATTAAAAAAAGTGTATTCAAACCTTGAAGACGCAGTTGGTAGATCAGAAGCTGTTTATGGACCTATGTCAGATTGGGGAATGGGGAGTCCAAATGGTAATGACGACGCAACAAAAGTTGCAGAACGTTTGGGCGATTTTTTAAAAGTGTCAAAAACTTGTGGTTTAACTGCTAATTCAGCATGTTTGTCAACAAGTTTGAAAGATTTAAGTGGAAATACTAGTGTTTTGACATATCGAGATATAGACCCAGCATCCGGCAATTCGAATTTTACATATAAGTATATCTTAGCCGATGGCACTGGTCTAGGCATAAAAGCTGCGAGTGGTAAAATAGCTCTTACAGTTGATTTAGACGGTCCAAATAAAGGTGCTTCTACACTCGGCAAGGATATTTTTACTTTCTTTATATCTGAGGATGGTGTTCTGGGAGATGGTAGAAGCTGGACCTTGCTAACAGATCCTACTGTAAATGGTCTAACCAGTGTTGCCGATTTGACTTCAAATTTTAAAACGGGTACATATCTTGCAACTTGGGTAATTCAAAACGATAACATGGATTATCTAAAAGCGACAGAAGGCAAATGTAAAAACAACACAAGCCGAGTGCTTAGTTGGACAAATACTTCTTGCAAATAGTTTATAATTTTAATAATACAAATAAAAAAGGTAAAATTAAGCTTTTACCTTTTTATTTTTTGCAAATTTGGCAACCTGCGCCACCAAATAACATCGTGTGTTTTTCTTTTAACTTCAAGTTGTGGCGCTCAAACAGTTCAATCAACATTTTCTCGTTAAAAAATATTTTCTTTGATTTTATCAAATATTCATAAGGTAAATTGTCTTTATAAAATATTTTTACTAAAGGTGGTATTATAATGTCAAAAATAAAGTCGCCTAAGATGTTCTTTTTACCAAAATCTAAATGCATAAAAAGTCCGTTAGGTTTAAGAACTCTGTAAATTTCATCTAGCGCTTTGTCGTAATTTTCAATGTTTCTAAGCCCAAAACTAATAGTAACGATGTCAAAAGAGTTATCTTTAAATGGTAAATTTGTGCAATCACCTTCAATAAAATTTACCCATGGATATTTTTTTTGTGCAATTTCTAACATTTTTTTTGAAAAATCTAGACCAGTAACCTCACACGATTTGTCGATAAATCCTGCAATATCGCCTGTTCCCGTACATAGGTCAAGAACTTTTGCGCCATGAGCGTTTAAAAATTTTACAGCTTGCTTTTTTATTCTCACATGTTGCCCAAAAGACATTAAATTGTTGTTAAAGTCATAAACTCTGGCAATCTTGTTAAACATTTCTTTTATTTTTTGAGGGTTTTTGTCCATAAATAAAACATAACCGATTGATTAAGTTTTGTAAACCCACATGTGGAAATTTCATAACAAATCATTAAGAAATAGCTACATCAAATATATGATTTTAAATTTTGCCTGTAATACAAAAAGATTAAATTTAAAAAAATTACTAAAAATAAATAAAAGAAAGACGAATAAGAGAGAAGAATAAATAAAAGCGAGGTGTATTATGAACGGATTTAATTCTGTAAATTTCAATTCACAAATTCCATCAATGCGTACCTATGATACAGGCATGAGATTTGGTAGAATTTCAAACATTGAAGACAATCCTGTCGGAAAACAAAGTTTTCAAGACGTAATGTCAAATATGGTTTCAAACGTAAATGAACAGATGAATAAACCTGATGACCTGTTAGCAAAAGCGGCGAGCGGTGATCAAGGCGTTGATGTTCACGATGTAATGATTGCGATGTCACAAGCTGAGGTAACATTGACAGTTGCAACAAACGCAGTTTCAAAAGTCATTCAAGCGTATGATAAAATTACACAAATTCAAGTATAGAATGATAATGCGTAGTAATAATATTAATTAAATAATAAACAAATAAAAAATCTTTAAAGACTGAGCAGGGGAAATATGGACTTAAAGAAAATTTTAGAAAACAAACCTTTATTATATGGAATTATCGCAGCGGTAGTAGTAATACTAGCGCTGGGTATCATGTCTGCAATTATGATTGCTGGCAATAAAGCAAATTCAAACGAAGCTAAAATGGTTAGCGAAAAACCTATCCAAGAAGATATGGTTCTGTTAACTACTGACAACATTGGTAAAGCTATTGAAATACAAGCCTTGTTGGCAAAAATTGGTATCACCGCTTCAAGAAGTTTGGACGGTACAAAATCTTCAATTGTATTGAGAAAAGGTACTTATAACCAAAGTCAACGTGATGCTGCTTTATTGGAAATTGTTAAAAGCGGTTTGATGGATCAAAATGTTGGTTTGGAAATTTTTGATAAGGGTGATTTCACTTCAACAAAAGATGATAAAAGAATTCGTTTAGCAAGAGCTATTAACGGTGAATTAGCAAGATTAATCCGTAAAATGGACGGTATTGATAATGCATCAGTATTCATCTCAATTCCAGAACAAACAATGTTCTCATCAATGCAAAAACCTGTTACAGCAACAGTTCAGTTAACAACAAAACTTTCTGGTGAAAAATTACCACCATTAAAAATAAAAGCAATCACTAACTTGTTATTAGGTAGTGTTGCAGGTTTAACAGCAGATAATATTTCAATCACAGATACTAGCGGAAACGTATATTCAAGCATTATTGGTGCTGAAGATGAAATGCTTCAAAAGGTTGAAGAAAATGATAAATACATGCAACAAAAAGTTAACGCACAATTAGACAGATTAATTGGTAAAGGTAATTTTATTGCAACTGTAAGTACATCATTAAAACAATCTCCTGTTGAAAAATCAAGTATTATCTATGATCCAAATCAAAAAGCGTCAGTATCAGAACAAACTTTCGTTGAAGGTTTAGGTGACGAAACATCAGATAATAGCAGGGGTTCAGGCAGAGCAAATGCTGTAAGCGTATACTTGCCAAACGGTTTAGTAACTCCAGGTTCTGCAAACCAAGCATCTGCTTCTTCTCAAAACAGAAACTACTCAAGACGAGCAAGAGAAACTCAATATGGCGTTTCAAAAACTCAAATTAATGAATACATGAAACCTGGTGTAATTGAAGAAATTTCTATTGCAGTAACTTTAGAAAAGAACTCATTACCAGCTGACACAACTCTTGAAGAATTAAAAGAATTAATTGCAAGAGCTGCAAGTCCAAAGGTTAAACCTGAAAACGTAACAATTGCTTTATCAGAAACAATTGAACCATACTTAGCAACAGACAGACCAGAAAACTTGCCTAAGAAGGACGAATCTGGTAACCCTTGGTGGTTGATTTTAGCAATGGTTGGCGTATGCTTAACAGGCGGTTACGCAGTTGTATCAAGCAAATTGAAGGCAAGTCAAATTGCTCACCAACAAGAAATGCAACAATTGAGAAATATTGCAAGTGAACAAGATGCACAATTACGTGATATGAATATGAAGGCAGCTGAATTGATTGAACGTCAATCACAATTACAACAAGGTTTGATTGAACAACAACAAAGAGAAATGGTGCCACAAATTCCACCACAAGTGATTGACGAAGCTCTTGCTGCAATTCGCTCAGATGTTGATTCATTAGACCCTAATGAAACAGGTGAAAAAATTAGAAGCTGGATTGAGTCTTAATATTTATAACCACAAAACTAAAAAAATAATGAAATGGATTTCAAAATAAAATGCCAATAGAAGGATTTGATTACAAACAATTTGCAACGGATTTATCTACACAAGCAGTAGAGCTTGTGCCAAAGGATTTTGACGAATTTCAACGAGAGTATGTTGTAAAAACTTTGGTAAACTTTGCAAGTTTGGCAGGTGAAGCAATTTCAAACGATGCTGAGGCCGGATTTAACGCTGAACAGGCAATTTTGCTTACTCAAATCATTGCAGAATGGTCATTTCACAAGTCAGTCGATTTGATTCGTTCTGGTATTCAACCTGAATATTGGGACGGGGTAATGCAAAAGATTGCGTTTACAATCTTTGATATTGGTAAGCAGTCAATAAAGCAAAATTTGCCACAAGACCAAATATTAGAACTTATTGAGCACCATGTAATACAAGCATATCAAGCAGCGTTAGATGAATTACAACAACGTGGTATTATTGACGAAGAATTAAAAGAACAAGCTGAAAAGCAAAATAACTTGAACCAATTAATGGAGGAAGTTGAAGCGCAGCAAGAGGCAGAACGTGAGGCTCAAGCGCAACAGGAAACGCAACAAACTCAACAAGCTCAAGGCGGAGTTCCTGCTACACAAGTTCAAATGCCAGCTGGAGACAAAAAAGCTTTCAAATTAGCTTCTTTGGCATTGTTATTAAGAACTTTATCTCAAGACAAAGTTTCTTCTATTTTGAACAAATTTAACCCACAAGATGCTCAACTTGTAATTCAATATATGCAAATGCCAGACTTGAACCAAAGGGTAGATGCAAATACTGCAATTCAATGCTTAAAAGAAATTAAAACGAGCTTGCCAAGTAAAAATTCGACAAGCCCAAGCCAACTTGTATATAGAATTAGAAATGCTTTGAAAAATTCAACTAGAGAAAAAGTTGAAGTAATGATAAGAAATGAAAGATTGAATGTGAAAAAGTTTGTAACAAGCGCTCTACAAGGCGAATTGTACGAACTTCCACCAAAAGTTTCAAATATTATTGCCCAACATATTGAATGTAGTGTATAATATAATCAATCATGATTATAAAAAAGCAAAATAAATCAACTGGGCAAAGTGCGCAACAGGTTGTACAGCCTCAACCGACAATGCCTCAATCTCAGGCGGTAGTTCAACCTCAACCCGCACCAGAGGTTGAAGCTCCTATTGATTTGTTTGATTTAGACAACATTGATTTTTCACAAAGACAAGAGCGACGTCGTGGGGATAGACGTCGTGGATATCGTCGTATTGACGATAGAAATCTTATTTCAAGGGCGCAAGAAGAAGCAGACAGCATAAAAGAAACAGCTGCAAAAGAAGGTTATAGAGCTGGAATTGAACAGGCGGAAAGCGACATTATAGCTTTGCGTAGTAAAATTGCAGATTTTATTAGTTCAAAACAAGAAGTTTTTGAATTTATTGCGCCTGATATTTTAGAAATAAGTGTTGATATTGCAAGAAAAATCATTAAAAAAGAAGTTGAGCAAGACCCTCAGGTAATCTTGAACTCAATTGTTGATGTAATGCGAACCTTATCAAAGGAAGAACCTCGTATTACGGTAAAACTAAATCCTTTGCAAGTTGATTTGGTTAAAACGGAATTACCTGAATACATTTCTTCAATGGGCATAGACGCAAAGATTACGGTTATAGGCGATGATTCAATTGAAGAAGGCGGATGTATCTTGAACACAAACAACGGGATTGTAGATGCGTCAATAGATACACAACTAGAAATTATTAAAGAAGCATTGAAAGGTATGTAATGGCAGCACCACAAGGTGGAGGACAACCTATAAGTGAATTTGCGTTAGCAGGGTTTGTATTGACCCTGATACTTATTTTGCTTATGGAAATGCCAAATTGGGTTATTAACTTTTCAATTAGTATGAATATTACGCTAGGGGTTGTCTTGATGATGATAGCCCTGTACGTTCAGAAACCTCTTGAATTGGCGGCATTTCCGTCAATCATTCTTCTTGGCACAATGTTCCGTTTGATTTTGTCAATTGCATCAACTCGTTTGATTTTGGCAAAAGGTGATGCCGGTGAAGTTGTATCAGCATTCGGACATTTCGTAACAGGTGGTAACATGGTTGTAGGGGTTGTAATCTTCTTAATCATTACAATTGTACAGTTCATGGTAATCACAAAGGGTGCTGAACGTATCGCTGAAGTATCTGCCAGATTTGCCTTAGATGCGATGCCAGGTAAACAAATGACAATCGACGCCGACTTTAATGCGGGGTTGATATCTCCAGAAGAAGCGGTTAAAAAACGTGAAGACTTACAACGAGAATCAAGTTTGTTTGGTTCTATGGACGGTTCTATGAAGTTCGTAAAAGGGGATACCATTGCGGGCTTGATTATTACAATCATCAACATTGTTGGTGGTTTGTGCGTAGGTTGTTTGATGAACCAAATGCCACCAGCTGATGCTGTTGCAAAATATACGATTTTAACAATTGGTGATGGTTTGTCATCACAATTGCCATCTTTATTGATGTCAATTGCAGCCGGTATTTTTATGACACGTGCTTCTGGTGCAAACTCTTTGGGTTCTGATTTGGTAGTTCAAATCACAAGCAAACCTAATCCTCTATTCTTAGCCGCAGGTTTCTTAATTTTGATTGCTTTGTCAAGTCCAGTAACAGGTTTGCCTTGGTTGCCATTCATCTTGTTTGCAGCCGGTTTGATTGTTGCCGGTTTGTCTGTGCTTGTTAATGCTGACGTTCAATCTCAATTAGGACAATTGGAAAGTGTACGTCAAAACATGCAAGACCTTGTAAACCCTAACAGAATGTATGAAAGATTGGGCGTTGACGTATTAAGTTTGCAAGTTGGTGCAGGCTTGCTTGTAATTGCAGACCCTGACCAAGAAGGTCAATTGCTTGCAAAGATTGCCGCTTTAAGACAACGTGTAACTGATGAATTAGGTTATATCTTGCCGAATATCAGAATTATGGACTCATCAGCCTTAGAAGCTAATGAATATTTGATTGCAATTCGTGGTAATACAGTTGCAACAGGTTTTGTATATCCTGGAAAATACATGGTAATCGCAGATCAATGGGATTCTGTAAGAACAGAAGTTCCAGATGATGCAATTGTAGGTGTTGACCCAACATACCAAACTCAAGCATATTGGGTTTCTGAAGAAGATGCAAAATCTACAAAAGCAATTACAGCAGTTGATGCAACCGATGTTGTAATTACTCACTTGCAAGAAATCACAAGAAAACACGTTGATGATATTATGACAAAAACTGATGTGTTAAAATTAATGGAATTGGTTCGTTCTCAAGACCCTACTCTTGTAAACGACTTAGTTCCAACAATAATATCAACAAGTGACTTGAGAAAAATCTTTGTAAACTTGATTAGAGAAAAAGTTTCAATCAAGGATATTATTTTCATATTTGAACGTCTATGTGACTATGCGAGATTTTCAAAAGAACCAGATATTTTATCTGAACGTCTGAGAGCCGCACTAGGGCGTCAAATCTGTTTGGGAAATGTTCAAGAGGACAAGGTGCTTTATGCCTTGACACTTTCTCCAGAATGGGAAAAAGTTCTTGACGATAGCTGTCAAAGGACAGAACTTGGTACTATGTTCTTGTTAAATCCAATGCAAGTGCAAGAGCTTATTGAAACAACAGCTGCAACTTTGATGAATGCTCATCAAAATATTGGTAAACAACCTGTAATCTTGTGTTCTCCAAGAATAAGATTGCCTCTATTCCAATTGCTAGAGCGTCATATTCCAACGATTGTTGTAATTTCTTATTCTGAATTGATTACAGATATTAAGGTAGAAGCTGTTGATACAATTGGCGAAAGCTATATGCAACAAGAGCAACAAATGTAGTTGACAAATTATGATTAAAAAGTTTTTGTTATTTTTAATTAAAGTATATCAAAGTATTTCTAAATACACTCCGCCTGTTTGCAGATTTACTCCGACTTGCTCTGAATATATGCGCCAAGCTATTGTAAAATATGGCGTTTTAAAAGGTGTTTGGTTGGGTGTAAAAAGAATTTGTAAATGTCACCCCTTCCACCCAGGGGGCTATGATCCGTTACCGTAGCGCAGGTGTAGATGTATAGATGGTTCAATTTTAGATTTTTAAATGATATTTCATCTTGCCCAATAAATCCTAGATATGTTATACTTATCCCATTATGAAAAAGATATTTAACAAAATAGCGTTAATTGCTGAAAAAATCAAAAACTTTATTTGTGCAGAACGCACAATGACTGTAATTTTTTATACTTTATTATTTTTATGTAGTGCAGCAGTTGCACTAAAATCAAAGAATTACGACTTTGATATGTGGGCAAGACTAATTGCTGGCATGGCAATTGTTCAAACTGGTCATGTCGCAAAATTTGACTTTTATTCATATACACCAACTCATGCTTGGTATGATCATGAGTGGGGTTCAAGTGTCGTATTTTATTTGGTTAATAGTACTTTTGGACATCTAGGACTTTTATTTTTACAAGTTTTGTTAGTATTTTTAACAATGTTCTTCCTTGTAAAAACGGTTCAAGTACGTTGCGCAGACAAATATAATTATAAAAATTTATTAATATATTTTATTATATTAAACTCGTTTATGGTTACTTATTCTTCAATGATAAGATGCCATTCATTTACGTTTATGTTTTTTGCCTTTGAATTATTCATTTTAGAATTAATTCGCAAAAATGGAAACTATAAATTATTATATATCTTTCCACCATTATTCTTAATTTGGGGTAATATGCACGGTGGGGTATGTTCAGGTTTAGGACTTTTAGCACTTTATGCAATCGGTGAAGCTCTAAACAAAAAACAATATAAATATTACATCTATACAGCGTTGGCTTGTTTTGCAACTCTATTTATTAACCCTTATGGTTATAAATACGTAATCTTTTTGATTAAAGCCGCAACAATGCCACGTCCTGATATTGTTGAATGGTGGTGGATTTTCCATAAATATAATTATAAGATATTTATGGTGTTCAAATTGTCAGCTTTATTTTACTTGTTGTTAGAATTAACAAAGGTTGTAAAATATCCAACACGTTTTGCAACAATTGATAAAACGAAGTTTATTGTAATGTTGGTAACTTTGTATTTGGCTATTTCTCACGTAAAAATGATGCCATTCTTTGCACTAACTGCAACAGCTTATTGTTATGAAGACATCTATTTGATGTTTAAAAATTTCCGTTTTCCAAAGTGGTGTATGCCTGCATTATACTTAGCTTTGTTTGGCTATTCTGTAGGAATGTTATCGTTACACGATTATAGGTTAATGGTAAACTTCAAGACATACCCAGTAATGGAGGTTGAGTTTATTCGAGCAAACCATATTAGTGGAAAACTTTTGACCAATTTTGGTATTGGTAGTTTTGCCGCATATAAACTTTATCCACAAAATAGGGTTTATATGGACGGTCGTTATGAAGAAGTTTATAACGAAGATTTGATGCAAGATTTAAGCTCAATATATACCATTGATGAAAATTTTTCTAACCTGTTTAGAAAAAATATGCCAGAAATTATTATCCTAGAAAAAGGGTATCCTTTGTATAATATCTTACAACAAAATGGTTCTGGTTGGAACTTGGCGTTTAAGGGGATAAATTATGGAGTGTTTGTTTGCGATGCAAAATATAGACCAGATTTTGAACCGCCGAGTGCAGATTTAAAGGATTACTACAAAAATACAATCTTAAATACGATGATTACTTTTAAAGGTGAAAATAAGATTGATATTGATGCTGTAAATAGAGGCGAATATACTACAATTGTGCCAGCTGAACTTTTAGAATGGCATACACCAAAGTTTATCCAAAAACTTAAAAATATCAAAAACAAAGGTAAAGAGGCTAAAAAATAATGAAAAATGACGCTTATAAATATACCTGCATATTTGGTGGTGGCGCAATTAGAGGTGTTGCTTATGTAGGCGCATTAAAAGCCTTAGACGAATTAGGGGTAGAAATTCAGACTCTAGCAGGTTCTTCTGTTGGTTCAATTATTGCCTCTCTTTTGGCGGTTGGGTATACAACAGATGAAATTTATGAAATTATCATCGGCGTTAATTTTGACCTATTTAGAGATATTCATTTTGGTTTTGGAAAAACTTTTGCGCTTTCAAAAGGTGAAGTTTTCTTAGAATGGTTAAGAGAAGTTATTGAAAAAAAATTCTATGGTGAAAATTACAAAAAAGGTGAAAATCCTTCCGTAAAATTTAAAGATTTAGATAAAGATTTAGTAATTATTACAACCGATTTGACAAATTTTAAATGTAAGGAATTTTCAAAGCAAGAAACTCCAGATTTTGAAGTTGCAACTGCAGTTCGAATTTCTTCAAGTATGCCAGGTTTGATGTCGCCAATTAGATACGAGGATTTAGAACTTGTCGATGGCGATTTGCAAAAAAGTTGGCCTTTGTGGAAATTGTCAGAAAACTTGTACCCAAAAAATGAAAGAGTTTTAGAATTTCGTTTAGAAGGTGATTATGATAGAAACGGCAAAAATGCAATTGATTTTATAAATACAGTTTATAGCTGTGTAACTTCAATTGCGACAAAGTCTGTTGTTGAGGAATATGGTCACAAGGATAGCTTTGATTACGTTACAATAAATACTGGTGATATAGTGATTGTAGACTTTAATTTGTCTAAAAATAAACGTGAAGAATTGATTTATGCCGGATATAAACAAACTCTTGAGTATTTTAAACAAGAATTACCAATAAAAAAAGAAAAACTGTCAACAGATTATAAAAATATTTATTTATTGATTAAAAATTTAACGCATGAGCTTGGTGTTGGTAATATTCAAAAAGCAAAAAATTTTTTGGGCGAAATTTACATGGAACTTTGTGAAGTTAAGGATAATATTGATAAAAAATATTATAAAAAATTGCAAAGTGCAAAATTTAGATTTATGAATGAGCTAAAACCATCATTAATCCTAAAAAGATATAATAAAGATAGCGTAAAGTCAGTGAGAGAGGACTTTAAGCAGATAGAAGATGCAATAAAAAATCGAATAGACGAACTTGAAAAATTGAGTGACGAACTTAAAAAAGCGACATAATTGTTTATCTAAATATTTACACATTAGAAAAGTTTACAAAAATTTACAAAATTCTTTAGGATATAATAATAATTTGATTTTAGCATGTTCGGTTTATAGTTGTAACTGTGGTATTTTTATATAAACAATCAGTTTTTAACTTGAAAAAATCTACTCAAACCCTTATAAAACCGCTTGCAATGAAAAATTTAGCAAATATGATAAAGTAACACATTAGTTGAAAAAGGAATAACTATGTCAAAAGACGTAATCGAATTAGAAGGAACAATTTTAGAATCAATGCCAAACGCAATGTTTCGTGTAGAGTTGGAAAATGGACACGAAATATTGGCACATATTTCAGGTAAAATCAGAAAAAACTTTATTAGAATCTTACCTGGAGATAAAGTAAAGGTTGAAATGACACCTTATGACTTAACAAGAGGCAGAATTACATTCAGATTAAAATAACACATGAATATAGAAAGGTAGAACAATGAAAGTTAGAAGTTCAGTAAAGAAAATTTGTGACAAATGCAAATGTATTAAAAGAAAAGGTAGAATCGCAATTATTTGTGAAAACCCAAAACATAAACAAAGACAAGGTTAGTTTTCACGTAGTGCGCCGTGTGAGCGAAGCGAACCCAGCACGAATTAGCGCGTAGCATGTGAACGACCGTTTTACAAAGTAAAACAGAGTGAACAACTGCGAAGCGTGGAGTGATAAACTAATAACGATGCGTAGAGTGAGTGAGGTTACGACAACAAAAGATTTTTCACAAGACTCTAGGCAAATCAAAACAAAAAGTAAAACACATTAAATAAAGGAAAAACAAATGGCAAGACTATCAGGGGTAGATTTACCTCGTAACAAAAGAATGATTATCGCATTGACTTACATCTACGGTATCGGACCAGCTAGAAGTAAAGCAATTTTAGAAAAAACAGGTATCTCAGAAGACTTAAGAACTGATGATTTAACAGATGCAGATATTAAAGTTTTAAGAGAAGAATTAAGCCACTACGAAATCGAAGGTGATTTAAGACGTTCAGTATCAATGCACATTAAACGTTTACAAGAAATCAACTCATTCAGAGGAATGCGTCACAAACGTTCATTACCTTGCAGAGGTCAAAGAACAAAAACAAACGCAAGAACTCGTAGAGGTAAAAAAGGCTTAGCAGTAACTAAAAAGAAAACTGCATAATTGAGTTTTGAGTAGGCACGACAAGTGCAAAAAGAATGTAAAAATAAATAAAAGTAGAAATAAAGGAAATAAAACAATGGCAAGACCAAAAACAACAAAGAAAAAAGAAAAAAAGAACGTATTACAAGGTGTTGTTCATATTCAATCAACATTCAATAATACAATCGTAACTTCAACAGATACTCAAGGTAATGCAATTGCTTGGGCAACAGCTGGTGCTTCAGGATTTAAGGGTGCAAGAAAAGGTACTCCATTCGCAGCACAATCAGCAGCAGAACAAGTTGCAAAAAAATCAATTGACCAAGGTATGAAAAAAGTAGAAGTTTATATCAAAGGACCTGGTTCTGGACGTGAAACTGCAATCAGAGCAATTCAAGCAGCAGGTTTGGAAATCACATTAATTAAAGACGTAACTCCAATTCCACACAACGGATGCAGACCACCTAAGAAACGTCGTGTATAGTAGATGCTAACGAGTGAAAGCACTCAAGCAAAATACCAAAGTAAAACAACAATAAAAGAAATAAAGGAAATTAGAAAAATGTCAAAATATACAGGTGCAAGAAATAAATTATTCCGTAACTTCGGAGTAAAAGACTTATCAAACAGAAAGTTAACATCTTCTATGCGTCAAACAGCTTCAGGCCAACATGGTGCAGTTAGAAAAAAACTTTCTGAATACGCATTACACTTAAATGAAAAACAAAAAATCAGATTAACATATTTAGTATCTGAAAAACAATTCTCAAGATACTATAACGAAGCAGCAAGAAGAAAAGGCGTTACAGGTACAATCTTGTTACAATTATTAGAATCAAGATTAGACAACGTATTATTCAGAGCTGGTTTTGGTATTACAAGAAAACAATCTAGACAAATCGTTAATCACGGTCACGTTCTAGTAAACGGTAAAAAAGTAAATATTCCATCATACTTATTAAAAGCTGGCGATGTAGTTACAATCAGAGAAAGAAGCCAATCTTTCTTAAAGAGCGTGTTAGAATTAATCGACATGCCATGTGAATCAGCTTGGATTACAAAAGATGCAGGCGCATTAAAAATTACTTTTGACAGAGTTCCAGAAAGAGAAGAACTTGACTCTGAATTAAAAGAACAACTTGTAATCGAATATTATTCAAAATAGTCAGTAAAAACTAACTAATTGAAGATATTTAAAACGTTGCTACAAATCCAAAAAATTAGGAGAAAATAAGAAAATGGAATTAAAAATTAAAACAGTAAATACAACAACTGATTCAGACGGTTCTCAATACGGTAAATTCGTTATTGAACCTTTAGCAAAAGGTTTTGGTAACACAATAGGTAACTCTTTAAGAAGAGTATTGTTATCAAGTCTAGAAGGTACAGCCGTAACATCTGCAAGAATTGAAGGTATTACTCACGAATATACAGCAATTCCGGGTGTATTAGAAGACGTTATTGACGTAATGTTGAACTTAAAAGGTTTAGTAATCAAAACTGATTCAAAAGAACCTCAACACTTAAGATTAGACATTGATACAGCAGGTCCTGTACTTGCAAGTGATATTCAATTACCAGCTGGCGTAAAAGTTGTAAATCCAGATTGGTTAATTTGTACAATTGCTGATGGTGGTAGCTTCCACGCAGATATCGTTGTAGAAACAGGCAAAGGCTATGTTGCTCACGATGTACCAAGAGATGCAAAAGCAGGCGCTTCAATTGATATGTTACCAATCGACGCAGCATTCATGCCAATCAGACGTGTTGCATACAATGTTGAACCAACTCGTGTAGGTGATTCAATTGATTTCGATAAAGTTACATTAGAAATTTGGTCAAACGGTTCAATTGATGTAACAACAGCATTATCTCAATCAGCACAATTATTAATTGACCACTTTATGCAAATCGCTGCAATTTCTGGTCAACCAGTAGTTGTAAATCAACCAAGCCAAGTTGTAGAAGATACAAAAGACGAAGCTGAAGAACCAACAACTTCAATTACAATTGAAGAATTGGAATTATCAGTAAGAGCTTACAATTGCTTAAAAAGAGCAAGCATCAACTCAATGGCTGAATTGTTAAAGAAATCAGAAAATGACTTATTAAACATTAAAAACTTTGGTAAAAAATCTTCAGATGAAGTCATCGAAAGATTACATCACTTTGGTTTAGACTTAGCTCCAAGCCCAGAAGTACCAGAAGAAGAAATGGTTTAATAATTAACTTTAAAAAGAACAAAAATAATATATAAAGGAAAAAACAATGAGACACTTAACAAAGAAACATACGCTAGGCAAAGCTCAAGACCAAAGAGATGCTCTATTGCGTGCTTTAGCTACTGAGTTATTAACTCACGGCGAAATTAAAACAACATTGGCAAGAGCAAAAGCATTAAAGCCTTATGTTGAAAGTTTAATCACTTTAGCAAAAAAAGGTGACTTAAACGCACGTCGTCAAGCAGCAAAATTTATTTACGATAAAGAAATCGGTAAATACATTGATGTTGCAACAGGTGAAGTATTTGAAACAGTAGAAGAAGGTAAAAAATTACCAAAACAAACTGTTTTAAGAAAATTATTCTGTGTAATCGGTAAAAAATATACAGACCGTAACGGTGGTTACACAAGAATTTACCACTTACCACCAAGACGTGGTGATGCAAGCGAAATGGCATTAATTCAACTTGTATAATAATGACCCGATATGCGTTTTTAATACAATATCAAGGTAAAAATTATGCAGGTAGCCAAATTCAATTAGAACCAAATGGCTTAGAACAACCCAATCCAACCATTCAGGGACTACTTGAAAAGGCAATATGCACATTCAGCGGAGTTCAACCAACTTCGGATAATCCAAGACCAATAAAAACGGTCTTTTCCGGAAGAACTGATGCAGGGGTTAACTCAATCGGACAAACGGTTCATGTTGATTTAGATAACAATATTGTTGCTTCTAAGTTTATCAATTCAATAAATGGACTATTACCGAAAGATATATCAATCTCTGATGTACGCAAAGTAGACAGTTCATTCCACGCTCAAAAATCAGCAAAAAAAAGGTATTATAGATACGTTTTTGTAAACAGAGAACAACGCAAGGCGTTTGATGGCGATTTGTTGAGAGTAGAAAATAGCTTGAATATTGAAAGAATGAATAAAGCACTAAGTTACTTGGTAGGCGAACATGATTTCACAAGTTTCAAGAATTCTGGAAGTTCAAATCCATATACAGTTTGCGAAATCTCAGAAGCGAATTGTTACAGGCACGAAGACTTAATTATATTAGATATTTCTGGAAACAGATTTTTGTACAATATGGTTAGAATAATAGTCGGAACGCTGTTGGATATTGAAAGGAATGATAAAACACCTGAATTTATGGACAAGGTTTTAAAAGCTAAAGACCGTAAACAAGCAGGAAAAACTGTTAGTCCAAGCGGATTAACATTATTGAAAGTAGAATACTAAAAAAATATAAATGGAGAAAAAAGCATGAAAACTTATTCAGCAAAACCTCTAGAAGTAGAAAGAAAATGGTACGTAATCGACGCAACAGATGAAATCTTAGGTCGTTTAGCAGTACGTGTTGCTAATATTTTAAGAGGTAAACACAAACCAGAATATACACCAAATGTAGATACTGGTGATTTTGTTATCGTAATCAATGCTGACAAAGTAAGAGTTACAGGTAACAAAGAAACTGACAAAATTTACTACCACCACACAATGTATCCAGGTGGATTGAAATCAGCAAGTTTCAAAGAATTAATGGAAAAAGATCCAAGATTAGCAATTGAAAAAGCTGTAAAAGGTATGCTTCAACACAATACTTTAGGTGCTGAACAATTTAACAAATTGAAAGTTTACGCAGGCGCAGAACATCCACATGCTGCACAAAAACCTATCGTATTAGAAAAGGAGGCTAAATAATGGCAACAAATAAAGAAGTTATGGCAACAGGTCGTAGAAAGACATCAATCGCCGTAGTAAAACTTGTAAAAGGTAAAGGTCGTATTTTTGTAAACGGTAGAAAATTATTAGACCACATTGGAAATAGACCTGCTATCGAAATGATGGTATTCCGTCCATTAGTTTTAACTGAAAATCAAGACAAATATGATGTAAGAGTTAAAGCAGTAGGTGGCGGTGTTGTTGCTCAAGCTGGTGCTATCAGACACGGTATTGCAAGAGCATTGGTAAAAGTTAACGAAGAATACAAATCAGTACTAAAATCAGAAGGTTTGTTAACTCGTGACCCACGTGTAAAAGAACGTAAAAAATACGGTCAAAAAAGAGCAAGAAAAAGATTCCAATTCTCAAAACGTTAATCTTTTATTGTTCAGAAATTTTCTGCATACATTATATACAAACGGCATGCCAAAGGCATGCCGTTATTTGTATTTATACTATACGTTACTCCGCCGACTCCCCGAATAGTTCAATCCCGCATGAATACTGAAAAGGCAATTTTTCAGACTTTGCGTAGGCTGAAGCGAAGCGGAACGCCGAAGTAGCGAGGACATAGTGAATGACAACGAAGTGAAATGAACGACATGTTCGAGTGGAGCAATAGTCTGAACATACCGTCAATACTGAAAAGGCAATTTTTAAACACAAAAATACTTAATATAAATGTAAGCGATAAGCAAACAAACAATTTAATAAAAAGGATAGAAAGAATATTGGCACATTAATTTATATGTGCTGATAATAACAAAGATTTTTATACTCTCTCTCTTAATATCCTCGTGTTTATTTAATGTTCGTCAACAATCTTGACGAACTTTTTATTATGCAAAATCTATATTTTGGCTATTTTTATGTTGTTCGCCTGCTAATAAATATTAAAAGTTCTTACCGCACTTTTACCGCACTGTGTTATAAAAAATGAAATAAAATTCAAGTCGGTTTTAATTTCTTTTAATCTCTTTTATTTTCTTTTATCTGCATAAAAAAAAGCTCACTAATTTCTTAGCGAGCAAAGAAAAAATGACAACCCATTTTAAAATATTTGTTTATCGTTCGATAATCAAACGATACTATTTAAACAGTTCGTTATAATACCATTTAATTTTTGAACGGATAAAATCACCATGAGATTTACCTTTAAAGTCATACGGCAATTTTGTTAAGTCGATTTTGCCTTCATTATCCTTTAACCATTTATTCATTGGCAATAATTTTGTAATTGTACCATTCTTATACATATTACCTATTTCAGCGTGCGTATAAAACTTATCAACTGTTAAATTATAATGTTTAAGCATAAATGCGCACTCGTAGAAAAATCGTTCACATTGTTTTCTTGTTAGCGGTGCGCTCAAATTATCACCCGCGCAAGAAATATTATAAGTAATAGAATTCATACCTGCGGTGCTTGCAGTTTCGCCAACACCTTTATAACCTTTTATTGCGTCGCCATTTCTCGTGATAATTAGTTGATAACAATTCTTGATGTATTCGCTCACGTTGTATGAGCTTGCACCTGTCCAATGTCCTATAATGTACTTAACTTTTGCCATATTTACCACCTCTCATTATTATTATGGCTACCCATAACTGCATTTTCCAAATCTTGTAATCTATGATTGCTCACTTTTACTTTTTCAAATAAAGTGTTTACGTCGCTTTCAGTTTTAAATTGTCGTTCAATTACGTTATTATGCTTCTCTTGTCGCTTTTCTAAATTCTCTAGTTTTGTTGCAAAGCGCCCAAACATATAAGCGATATACAACAATTGCCCTGCGACAGTTATAATTAAAGCAACAATAGCCACTAGCGTAGCTTGTTCAATGTTCATACTTTCCACCTTTTACCTTCCTCATCTTTACCAAATACCTTTTGATAATTGTCAATACTATGTTTCATTGCAAATAATTTCCACGCAGGGAAGTCGCCAAAATGTTGACAACAAGTAACAAAAACAAGCGTAGATAAATAACGATTGTAGCCTATAACTTTGTGGTGTTCGCACATATAATCATGAACACAACTAGCGAGCTTAAATCTTGGGTCAGTTCTTTGTCCGATTAGAACCCAAGCGAATGGCGGAACATTCGCACCATTCCAACGATACCCATTGGGAATAACAAAAAAATAATGATCGTCTTCGAAGTCGATAAGTACCTTAAAGCCTTTTGTAACAACAAAAGGCTTTTTCTTTGCTAACTTTTTCTCGGCTTTTGATAATCCAATAAGCGAAACATCAGCAAGATATTCGTCAGGATTTTTGCAATCAAAAGTTATGACAAGTTTTTTTTCGCCATAAATTTGTAACATACTAGGGGCAACTTCAGGAACTTGTAACATCTATTGTACCTCGTAAGTGCTAGTTAGCGGATTCACTTTAACTTTTCCATTAATTTGAATATAAACACCTAACCAATTTCGCTTGATAATGACCTTTTGATTAGAGCGTTCATTTAGAGGTTGTTTCTGAACCACTACGACAATTTTATTGTCTTGAGCATTAATTATCTCATTTGCAGGCTCAACCTCTTTTAATTCGTCTGCTAGTGTCGGCAACGTGCAAAAAATGCACAATGCTAATAAGGGTAAAATCTTTTTCATTGTTTTCCTTTCTAATTTGTTTTATTTACTGTCCAACCTTTTGATACAAGTGTGCTGTACCAATCCGCATTTTGGTCATATACTGCCTTAGAAAATGCAATAGCCTTTGATGTCGTTAAGGTTGGGGCATTATTTGCTATATAATTTAAACTTGCAAGACTTAATAGTGTTGAGTCTTTGAAGCAATCTATGCTTGCGGTTGAAGATAGAATAACATTTGCATTAACAAGATTGTACATTTTGTCGAAAAATGTATTATATTGGTCATTTGCTGTTAAGTTAGAAAAATCACCATTAAGCGTTACGATTGAATAAGGGTTTCCAATTCTCAAACCGCCTGTTGCTTTGATTTTATTTCCAAGATTTAATGTTTTTAATTTATTTAGTTCTGGACTGTTTGAAGTGCCATAAAATAAACCAAGTTGTCCAACGATATCTATATCTAAATCGCAGTTAAAGTTTTCAAGTCTCTGAGTGCCTGTAAATATCTTACAATCACCTTTAGCCTTAATTTTAATTTGCCCTGTAACATTTAACATTGTTGTCAAATCGCCGTCAAAGACATCTATTTTACATGCTGTTGACTCAACGTGCAAATTAATATTCAAGTTTTTAGCGGAACAATTAAAACCAATGTTACCATTTTCAGCAAGGCTTAACGCAGTTGCGGTAATATCTAAATCTTCCATAAACAAAACTTTTTCAGCAATATATAAAACACTAGATATTTTGGTGTTTGCATTAATTGTAACTTTTAAACTTTGCAAACCTCTAAGATTGTATAGAGAACTTACTACACTTGGCGCAGTAAGAATAACCTCACCCATTTCAAAAACTTTGCTAGCAGAAATAAGTTCATTAATTAATGTGCCAGATGTAACCGTAATTGTACCTGCTTTAATTAATTGTCCAGTATTTTTTAATACAGCTTTAATATCGCCTGTGCTTGTAATAGAAATATCGCCAACAGAAACAAGAGTACCGCTTGAAAGCAATCCGTCGACAGAACCACAAGAGATATTGACATTACCGCATTTGTAGGCGCTACCACCACCGCCAACTTTGCCAGAAGTCGTCACGCTAACATTCCCGAATGTCATTGTATTTGTGCCGATATTACAATCGCCTGTTGCGTTAATTGTCATATTGCTAACATTTTTTGCGCCATAGTTCAAATCGCATTTACCGTTAGTTGTTGTTGCAGTAAGGCTTTTTAGAGTGGTAATCTGATTAATTTTATCATTAGAAACAATATCGCCACTTGCGGTTAATGTGATACTGTCAATGTTGTTATATTTTGCTGTTGCGTTACCAATTTTACCAAGAGTGAAATATAAATCACCTTCTGATGTGATTTCAACCTCGCCAATATCACCAAACTCAACAGAAGGTAAAGCGACATATTGGGTACTTGTTGAATTTTTTGTGTTCAAAATAACTTTGTCGATTTTTAAACAACGAGGTAAACGTGTTAAGCAAGAACCTAAATGTTCAGCTTCAGCAGTAAATGTTCCAATTTTTTGACAGATGATATAACCGTCTTTTAAACCTTCAAATGTTGACGTTGTTACATTACTTTTAATTGCTAATTCTTTTATCTCTTGCGCCTGCAAAGAGTCAAGACAGTTATTTAAAGTGTAGTTAGTAGTGTTTGAACCATTGACCGTATTGTTTAAAGTTAAAGAAATTTTTTCAATTGTATCAATACCAACAGTATTTCTTAGTAAATTAACAATGTTACAATTAGCACTAATTGTAATCGGGTGTGTAAGCCTTTTTATACCTTTTGTGTTATATAGGATATCATTACACTTAGTTAGACCGCTAAGATTTAGTGTGTAAGGGAAATTTTCTGGACAACCCGAATTCTTTAAAAATCCGTCAATTCCGCAAATATTTGGAATGTTTAAAACTTCTGGCAATTGCTTTAAGATATGACAATCATTAGCAAAATTTATTGTTCCTGTAAATCCCGAAAGGTCTAATTTCTTAGGTAGTGACTCTAATCGTGGGAAGTTTGTAAAGATAGTAAATGTTTTGGTACTGTAATCTGTCGAGCTGTCAAATATAATATTCTTACCTTCAGCAATTTCAAAACCTCTAAGGTCACTATAACTAGAGATAAAACTACCATAAGTAAACATATTTTCATTATAAACAAGGTTGCAGTTAAAATAATAGTAGCTTACGTTTGTGGGAAATTTTAATGTTTTAATATCAAATTGCTCAATGTCTTGATAGGCTGTGATGATACGTGTACCTGCCTTAACATTAGTAAGTGTAGCTTCTGTTTTTACAGAAATTGTACCGTCTTCGTTTACTGTTCTTTTTGCACCACCTACACCTGTTGATGTAACGTAATAGTCACCAATAGAGAAAGTGATACTATCGCAATCGTTTGCAACAATAAAACCATACGCAGAAGCAAAGTTCATATCTTGTTGCCATAAGTTTAAGGCTTGCAAGATATTTACGAAAAAGTTTTCACTACTGTATTGATTTATACAAGAATCTACTTCACCTTGTAATGTACCCCAATCACTATATAAAGGTCTTGCAGGATTGTTAGTAACAGTTTCATAACCTTGTGTTATATCAGCTGGTAAATCAACGGTCAAACCGCCAGAACCACCACCAGAATAAATTATTTTATCGCCTAAATATACCGCCATTATGCACCTTCGCTTTCTGTTGTTCCACCTGTTTCTCCTGTCGTTGCTTCAACTGTGTATTTTGGAGTGTCGTCATTTTCATACACAAAATACATTGATTCTGCGTTTAGCTGTCCTGCCTTTTTAAGTTCTTTGTATTCAGCTGGTGTCATATCTGTAACAACTTTAAATTTAACAAGTTGAGAATCCGTATGACTGTTCTTTATATATTCTGCCCCTTGTTTAACTTTTTCCATTTCAGCATTAATAGTTTCAAGAGCGTTAGCTGTTAATTCTGTAATTTGTTGTTGCTGTTCAGACAAACTTGTAAATTGTTCTGTTAGTGTGTCAGTAATAGCGGTTACAGAATTAAGTAATTCCGTAGCACCCTCTACTTGTTCACAAGCCTTTTTGGCATATTGTTCCGCTTGTTTTTTAGCTTCAGCTATGTTCTTAAATAAATCATCAGGCAGTAATTTTGAACCTTCTGCCACTTTAATACTTCTTTCAATTTTTCTATTCATTATCTTCAGAAGTTTTGTTATATAATCGAAGTTTCTTTCAAGCCTTTTTTTTATTAGTTTGTCACTTTCTTCATAAGGCATAGTTTGTTCGATTGGTAGTTCTAAAACAATAGAAATTATTTCTTCATCAGTTGCTACGCCGTAAGAACTTCCTTCAATAGGGAATGTGATAAAAGAACCATTATCATTACCAACCTCGTCAATAGTGTAATCTTTGTTTAATTCAAGTGTAGTTTGCAGACCTAAATTATCTGTATGCATAACTACCAATTGACTTTCATTATCAATAGAAAAGTCAAAATCAAATTGAGTAGTTGAGCCGTCACCGTCCCAATTGTAGTATAGTTTTTCATCTTTACTTACTGTCATTTTCTTTTTTTCCTTTCATTATTTCCTGTTGGCTTAATAAAGTTTTCACCCTTCCAATAACCAGCATATTTAGCATTGTTACCTGTTGCGTACATACTTTCATTTGAAAATGTTGCGTGGTTAGGTTTTTTGTACTTGTCTGTAAAATGGGCGCTTGCACTACCCCCAGCAAGTTTAGAATTGTTTTGTACTTCGTTTTTCCAATACCCCCTAAAGTCGTAATCGTAGCCACTATCCATAGGGTGAATTGTGCCGTTATGTTTTGAATCTATAAACCATTTTTCAAACTCTTTTTCATCTTCCTTTGAAAGTTTTGTGTTATATTCGTTAGGGTTAATGGATTTTTTAAAATCTTCAACTGTCAGAGTTGGTGTGCTTGCTATCTTGTCGGGATTTATCTTTTTGTCATTATCTAATGTGCACATTTTTATTTCCTTTCTGTTTATCATTCGATAATCAAATGATTATCTAGTGTTATTTAATATAATGATTTATGGTTAGAGCTTTTCTTTTTGCTCTTTTTCTTTTTTTCTTTTGTTTTGGTTGCAGTGCCGGTTGCAATGCTTGCACGTTTGTCAGACCAGCCCAGAAATTTTAACGAACCTTTTTGAATATCACCGTTTGCAATATTACCTAAACCGCTCATTTCATTAATAAATGCATTTAAAGGAATACCTTCTTTTACTTGCGTTGCAAATCCTAAAACGTGAACCACATCTTCAATACTTACATCTTCTTTAGAAAGTTTTAAAAGCTCTTTTGCCATATCACCAAATAATGGTGATGTACTAACATAGGCTTCACCTGTAAGTATTTTGTTGGCGATTGCAACAGCCATGTCTCCAAATATATGAAAGAATGTTAGGTTGTCAAATAAAGAAGTTATTAAATCATCAATTAAGTCTTTTGCTTCGCCTGTGTTTACAAGAGTTATTATTGAAAGAGAAGTACCTAACTTGAACAATAAGCCCTGCAAATATCCATACATATAAACATCTTTAGCAAGTTGCGTTTTATCAATTTCGCCACGTGAATAATTAATAATAGAGTCTGCAATCTTTCTAATAAATTGTCCTTGTGCGTTTTTATAATTCATAAACAATTTGGAAAATGGATTAGATGTTGAAGCGATTTGCCAATTGCTCAAAGTCGAAATTTCTGCCGATTGTTGGGTTCTTTGAGTTTCTACGACAAATTCTCTCAACGCCTGTTCTTCGCTCATTCCTTTTACATTAATTAAATAATCAATGTAAGGTTTACCACCAAAGATAATTGCGCCCATATCACCTAGTCGCAAGAATAAACTTGCAAGCTCTCTAATTTTACGTGGTGCTGTGATTGTTGACATTTTTAAAAGTTTCTTAGTCGAATCATCTTTTACAAATTTTTCAACTCTATCATAGAACCATTTCTCAATAAAATTGTTATTGATAAATTGTTGTAATGCCTCATTTTGTGAACCGCTTTCAAAACGATATTGTAAATATTCAATCTTATCGTACATATATTGAATGGTTTCTTTTGGGTGTTTCAATGCATTAATGAAACCTTTATTCCATTCGTCAACAGGCATTGCAGTTTGATAGTTCAAAGCTGCAAATAATTGTTTGATACCTGTTGAAGGTTTGCCGATAATATTACCAGCTGTCCAATTGCTAACCATTTGATTTACAACTTGCATTTGTTGAGTTCTGATTGTAGCGTTTTGTTTAAAAGAAACATTTACTAGCTGTTGCATAAATTCTTTTAATGCAGTATCACCAAATTTGTTTTTGATTAAATCTTTAACATCAGCTGTGTTGAAAATTTTATTGATTTTATCAATGCTGTCAGTTAAGAAAATAAATCTGCTCATTTGGTCTATATGGCTATAAAACATAGCAACAGGATTAGAATATTTTAATTGAACAAATGTGCTTTCACTTCTCATTTTGATTGCAGAAGGTGTGCTAGATTTCATTGTAAAATCTGTAAATAAATCCATTTCTGAAATACTTCCGTCACGCTCTGCAACAGAAGGGAAGTAAGCTGCAACTTTAGGTAAATCAATTCCATATTTTTTAATAAATACAGCATTTGCAAGAGGATAATATTTATTAATCATCTTCATCATTAAGTCACCAAGTTTTTTATCTTGATCGCTTAGCTGGTCTATCATCTCAATTAATTGGTCTTCACCCCACATATTTATTTGACGTTCGTGCAAGACTTCGTTTTTATCCCACATATAAGCTAAAATTAATTCCATTTTGTTTAACTTAACAGGAACAACTCGGCGAAGTTTCCATTCTGTTTTTCCCTCGTCGTTTACAACTTTGTCGTAGTTATTCTTTTTGTAAGTAAATTCTTGAGATAAGTTTTTAAGAATTTCTGCGTCATAATTCCATTTTTGAGTGCCGTAAATTTCAGCAACTTTTCTTTCAAACTCTCGTTTTTCTTTAAAAGAAAATACAGAGGATTTTGTTTCATTAGCAATTAAACTGTATTTATCTTTTACTTTTTTATTGAAAAACGCATTTAACATTGACTCCCAATTAGCTACGTTATTGATATAAAGTTTAGTCAATAGATTAGCTTCTTTAGGTTTGTTTTCAAGAATTTTAACCACGCTTTCAGTTGCGTTTTTATGGTTTAACTTATTTAGCAAATCTTGTTCATCTTTAGCATTTTTACCCGCCAATTTCAAACTAATTACATCATCGTAAAATTGTTTAATTAAATCTGTATTAGCGTATGTTAAGCCGTCAGCTTTAATTTGTAAAAAGCTATTGATAATTCTATCTTCAAAACTCAAACCGTCAGTTTCGCCCGCTTCCATTAATTGTTGTCGTTCAAGCCTTAAGTCGTTAGCTTCTTCGTTAGTCATTTTTAAGATTGTTCTTAAAGTTTCAAAGATTTTGTTAGTTCTATAATCGTATCGACCAACATATTTATTTTGTTGTTTTACATTTTTTGAACTCATAATCTCTTGTCGGATTTCTTCAAGAAGTGACTTTCGATAATTAACTTCATTCATAGTATTCGCTAAATCCATAATGCTATCTAAACGTGCATTTAAAAATGTAGCATTAGGTGCGTCAAGAATATTTGTCAACATTTTAGCTTTGTCGGTTGGTGTTAAGAAGTCTAATTTTTTCAAGATTGTTTTTACGGTTTCTTGAAATGCTTGTACTTCGTCTGAAATGTTTTCTTTATTTACAACATCATTTATCACATCATCTGTAAAGCTAGAGTTTTCTTTAGTTTTGTAATTTAATTTGTTTACAGCTTTTTCGATTGTGCTACGAGCTTCTTTTTGTCTTTTTATGTTACCGCTTTGCATTTCAATTAAGGCTTCGCGGATTTCTTGTTTCGCTTGTTCAATTTCTGAAAGGTGTTCTATTCTATCAATGTATTGTAAATCACGTGCGAACATATCACTAAACAAAGAAGCTGCGTCTTTATCTTTTTTGTCTAAATCTTCTAACCATTCAAACATTGCTGAAAAGATTTCATCTCGTTCAAGAATTTCTTCTTTATAGGCATTTAGTAAATATTCATATTGTGCTTGATATTCATTGTAATAATCATCAGAATCAAAAGTTTGTTGCCAAGCGTCATTAACTATATCGCTTAATGCTTGTTCAGCTAAGATGTAATCGTTTCCGTCTACATAAAGACTTGCGTCACCGTAAAATTCAAGCCATTCTGGCGGATATCCACCAGCCGAAATTTTATCATCACATTCATTGCAACGTCTGTAAATTTCTTCGTGCTGTTTTGCCATTTTGTTAGGGCTATGCAAAACCATACGAATATATTCTTTTTTATAGCCTGTTGCACGCGCAACTATATCATACGCAACCTTTTTATGTCGAGCTTGACTATCTGTCAAAAGTCCGTCATTTGAGATTGTTATATTTTTTGCTGTTTCAAGATACTTTTTGATTTTTTTTGTTTTGTTTGTTTCTTTTGGTTGTTCATCAAAAATTTCATCAAAAGCCTTTTTGATATCATCACGCAAAACAAAGCCGTCATTATTGTTTAACCAATAATCATAAATACCGCGTAACCATTCTTTTAATTGAGTAAATACACTTTGTAGAGTTTTGTTTGGCGCTTTTCCGTTATAAATGTATGCTTCAAATGCTCTAGCAAAATCTTCATGTTGTTGTTCAGTTAGTTCATAGCCTGTAATGTGAAAAGCTCTTTTTACAGCTTCGTACTTTTCAGCAATTTCAGGCGACATATCTGACAAGTCTTTTAATGTGTCTAAGAATACGTGTCCTAATTCGTGAATAACTGTTGAAGCGTCGGCGTTTTGCATAATGCCGATAATATTTTTTTCAGCTTCTTTTGTGAAATAGCCTTTGTATTCGTGAACTTTTATCGCTCTTTTTTCTTCTACTCTTTTATGTAAGTTTTCTAAAGGTGAAGAATAATTAGATTGATATTGCACATTAGGGTTGAAATTATTTGCGTTATCTGTTATAATGGTATTGACGGGGGTAACATTATTGTTACCCTTACGTCTTTTGTTTTTTACATCATAAATTGTTTCACCCTTTTTTAAACTATTAAAGAAATTATTTTCCCTTTTTGTTGGAAATGTAGTTTTAACAACTTCACCAAGTTCATTTGTTCTTACAACAACAGTTTGATTTTTTGTGTTGTTTTCTTCTTTGAATATCTTATAATAATAAACTCCGCCATTTTTAGAACGGTTTACCACTGTTGGTTTTTCTAACGTCATAAACATTTTGTTTATAGATTTATAACGAGTCTTATCATCTTCTCTGCTTATAATATGCTCAATAGTATCAGCAGTAACAAAAACATCACCAATTGGGGTTTTAATTGTTTTAGGTGTATTTCTATCTATTTTTAAATCTTTCAAAGCCTTTTGCAAGTCATTTATTTCATAATCTTTTGGCACGTCTTCAAGTGTATTTGAAAACTCTTTTATAAAATCTTTGTAGGTAACTAGTTCTGATGTAATATTAAATTCATTTTGTTTAATCACCTCTTGATTATCATTTGATAATCGGTTGATGTTGTAGTCATTATCGCTTGATTGATAAAACGTATTTAAAACTTGCACGGCTTTATCATCAAACACAACGTAACACTCACCGTCTTGATGACCGTTGTATTTAATACCTTTAATGCCATACTCGTTTAACTTTTTAGAGGCAAGTTCATCAGACTCTAAATGTTCGCTTATTGCCTTATAAATAGTTCGACCTTTCAAGTTGCTATTTTCAATGTCGACTAATGCTAGTTTACCTTTCATGTGGTCTAATGCCATTTCTAAGCATTCTGAAATATATTCTCTTTGTCCTAAATCAATATAATCATTATTTTCATTTTCTTCAATTTCTATTTCAATTCTTTCTATTTCTTCAAGGATTGCTTCTTTACTCATTCCGTCATCAAGATTGGAAGTTAAAGACTTCAAACCTTCTTGAACCTTTTTAGATTGTTTAGAAAATGGCAAATCTTCATCAAGCATTACATCATCTTCTGGAATATCAACCTCATAAAGTTGACCATTATTAATGTCTATATCATCAGGTTTAACGTCTTTTAGCATTTTTTTAACTTTTACTGCTCTATCTAAAAGTATTTTTTTTGTTTCCAAATATCCTTTTACACGTGAATATTCTTTTTTATCCCGCTCATATTGTTCTTTATAAAACTGTATTTTCTTATCTATATAGAATAAAGCGTCTTCTAAGCCATTCTTCTTTAATCTATATAATGCAGTTCGCAAATTTTCTTCTTCTACAGGCTGACCTTTGTATTTAAGACTAGACATATTACTATAAGATTCTAAAAGGTCTTTTCTATAATTCTCTGAAATATCTTTATTGCTTGCAAAATACAAACCCCAACCGTGTGCTTGAGCACCCTCACCCGAGCCAATATGTTCAGTTGAGAAGTTATCGAATTTGTGAGGTGTTCCGTGATATGCTGATTGATAATAGATATTCGCATTACCCTCATCAAACGTACCTCTGTTATCAACGGATTTTATTTGTTCAGAATTAAATACAGAGATATTTAATTGTTCTTTTTCTTGTTTATAATATCCGTCATAACCGTTCTCTTTAAGAAAATCTAAGAAATAAGTATCACCGACTTTTGACGACTCCATAAAAGACCAATTATCATAACCAGAACCTTTTTTTGCAATTTTAGGATTATCAACTTTTCTTAAACGGACAGTTAGTTCATAAGGAGTATATTCATTAACATAACCTTTTCCTACTTCATAAGTTGTTTTAACAAGATTTGTATTTAATGTTATTTTTTTAATATACTCATCTGCAAAATCAATATCCTTTGCTAATTTTTCAACTTGTTTATATACATCATCTCTATCAACCCTTCCTGCAGGCTCACTACTAAAAGGACTTCTTCGAGGCTCATCTATCTCATCTAATGCCACAAAGTAATCTTTGTTTTTATAAACAATTTTTGCATCTGCAACACTAGACATCGTTTCTTCAACATTTTCGTTCCAACGACTATAAGCCATGCCGATTTGTGCTTTTTCAAAATCAGCCTTTGGTACAGTATGTTCATAACTTAAACCCATGAGGTAATCTTTGAACTGTTCTTTTGTATAAACATTCCCAAAGAAACTTATTTCCTTATCCCCAATTTTTGCAAATAATTCATCTACCGATTTTTCATCTCTGAAATCAAACGGTTTTTCTACTTTTAAATACACACTATAAAGCACAGGCGATAAATCAAGAGCCTGTTCAAAACTTTTCTGTGCTGCATATTCATGAGCAAATTTTGGACTAAACGAAAAGTCAAACTCATCACTCTTTCCAAATGTATCAAATTTCCATAAAGAACCATGATAAACAACTAAAGGTTTCCCGTTTTCGTCAACGACTTTACTATCACCAAACCACTTCTTAAAATACTTGCTGTCAGTTCCTTTTTCTAGCCACTCTTTTTTTGCTTCAGAAATTTCTGCAGATGTTTCAGCACCTGCAGTATTTACTGTTTGAAAATAAGCACCGTCAATTTCGTGCATACGCTCAATGTGTTCATCAATCGTTCCAGATAATTCTCTGTTGATAGGGTTGATGTCAACTTTTCTTTCAACTCCGTTGACATCTGTAATTGTTAGGTTTGTATCATTCAAAATATTAAAAGCTGAATCTTCTTTCATTGAACCTTTGTATTGAACGATTACATCTAAATCTGAGGTATCTTTGTTTTTGCCAGTTGTGTAACTTCCGTAAAGTCTAACATCTTCAATCTCAAATTCATCAGGACTTATTTCATTTTCAGCAAGAATATTTTTAATATCATCTGTGAAATTGTTTTGCAATTCTTCAACAGATTGACCAAAATTCTTTTCAATATTTTGTTTTGCAAACTCTTTAGGGTTGAAGTTTCTCTTTAAATAGTTTATAATGTTATTACTAGACTCTTTGCTAAGGGGAGCTACGATACTCAAGTTTTTGCTTGACTCGGTATGCACCTTAGAAGGAGTCTTTCCTTTATCCGTAACAAAACTTTCAACTCCTTTTTCAGTTGATTTAAACGCTGTACAAATGTAATTGTCAAAATCATTTAAACCGATAGTTAAAGCGTAAAAATCACCTTTTTGTGTCTTTATACCAACTTTGTAATTATCTTGACTATAAGCATTATTCTTGTTAGATTTATTTGCAATAAAAATGTTATCAATATTATTTGTAACTTCTTCCCAATCTTCTGCAGTCATACTGTGTTTATTTATCGAATGTGTAACAACTCCAGCAGGAATGCTTAATTTGTAATTATCAATAGTTTTTTTTGCCTTTTTATTTTCCGCAGGATTATTTATAACATTTTCAACAAAGTTTTTAACACTAAAAGATGTCTTATCTTTATACATAGCTGATTGAAAAGCAACTTCATCAACTTCTGACGTATTACCAAATACGCGTTCTTCTACGCTTTTATTTGTAGTAGTTAGCTTGTTTGCAAAATCTTTAATCAAATCAATATCTTTTAATGTACCTTTTGAAAAACTTTTAACTAGTTGAGCAGCTGCAAAGGCTTTTCCTTCATCTACACCAACATCAACAAACTTTTTAAAGGTATCATCAGTAATTTCATTAACGACAGAATCCTTGTATTTTTCTTCCGCTAATTTTTCTAACACATCTTCGTTATCATTAATGTAATCAACCTTTTCATCTTGTGTCATTTGCTCAATAACTTTTTCAGCTTCTTTTTGGTCTATGTTGTCAATTTTTGCTTTATGACGTGCAATATTAAGTGCGGTCATTGTTGTACCTGTTCCACCAATTGTTAAGGCTGGTACTAAAGCAGTTGCCCCAGCTTGAATAACTCTAGCTAGTTCTTGTTTGAAAGTATTTGTATTTATACCTTCATCATTAAACAACGCGTCAGTGTAGTTGCCTTGAATTTGTTTAGCCCATTCAGACGCAAATACGTTAGAACTTTCTTGCAACATTTCAGTTATGCTTTCTGTTGCGGTTGATTTTATCAATTGATTTTTTGCTTGATTTAAAGCTGTATCTTCTAATGTGTTTAAAATCTTTTGTTGAGCGTTTTTCTTTAATGTTGTTTCTGCTAATTCTGCCCCGATTTTTTCTGCGTCAGTAGCATAGTAATTTGCTAGTGCTTTTGAACCTTTTTTAATAAGTTCATTTTGCATAGTTTTATCTTTTATAATTTTTTTCAAGGCTTCAACCTTAGTAACTTTTAAAAGTTTATCCGCACCTGGTATGGTTGCAAGTTCAGCGGTAGCACCGACTAATTCGAGTGACGCATTTACCGCCCCAACTCCATAGGCTAATTGTTTTGCTAATTCAGGGTCAATTTGTTTTCCGTTATCGTCTTGCATATTTTTTAATTCTTGATATGCTAGACCAGCTTCAAGTTCAAAACTTTTTTTGAAAGCACCGCTACCGCCACCAAGTTTAGCACCTAGCATTAAACCTTTTATTGGTTTACCACCAATTGCACCACCAACAGTACCAACAGCACCACCAATTGCGCCACCAATTCCGCTCTCTTTTAAAATATCAATTGTTAAAGGGAATGACTCAATACCACCATAAGTATTGTAAGCAAGTGAATTTTTTAAGCGTTCTGGTAAATTTTTGATATTAGGGTCTAATGCTGAATCATTAATCAAACCTTTATTTTCTTGAATGCCATAATTGTATGGAACTCTGTTTTCAAGTTCGTCAAGTTCATTACGTTCTAAATCGGTAAGGTTTCCTTGTAGCTCTTTGAAATTTAATTCACCTATACGTGTATTAGTTTGCCCTTGTTGCCAAGCGTGTTTGACATTTCTTAGACTTCCAAATGAAAGGTTTTTAATTCTATGTAGCAATTGACCTATTCTATCAAAATAAGTATATTCAGGTGTAGCAGTAATTGACCCTGTAAATACGGGTGTTTTTTCATTAGAAACGCCGTCGGCAGGGTTTTCAATTTCCCAACCGTCTGGAATAGTTATATTATTTTGTACATTGTTATTTTCTGTTTCGATTTCAAATCCGTTAGGTATAGTTAAATTGCTTGCCATATTCCACCTTTCAATATCATTCTTTCGCCTGATTGTTTGTTTTTAATAATCGTACCTTCTTTTATTTGAGGGGTTTGTTGCCCTGTTTTAAAAGAGATGTGTAAATGATTTGTATGATTTGTGTTTAAATTTTGGTCTCGAGTTTTACCGTTAGCGTCCTTTTGGTTCATATCTTGAATTTTTGACGCAAATCTTTTGCCGTATGCTTGCATAATCATTTTGCCGTCGGGGTCTGCTGATGAAATTGCAATTTTAGCAACTTTATCAGACGCTAAGGTTCTTCCTACAAGTGTTAGCTTTTGTTGCGTTGACATCTTACGACCATTAGCTAATGTGTAGCCTATATCCATTGCCAAGCCTTCTGAATGTTTTGATTTGTAACTTCCGTTAGGCTCTCTTGTTGTTGATGAGATATTAAGTTTAAAACCTAATGCTTTTTCAATATCTGGAATTTCAGAATGTCTAAAATTAATTAAATTAGGAGACTCTTTTATTTGAGATTGAATATTGGTTTTTCTTAAAGTTTCATACTTAAGTTGTACACCTTTAGTTTTTGTTTCGCCCGCAATTCTATTAACCATAGTTCTAAATTGTTCAGGTGTCATTGAATTTATGCCGTGTTTATTTTCGTATGCCTTTAAACCTTGTTGAACACGAACCATAAACTCTTTTGACATATTGTCATTAATAACATCTAGAGCACTACGTTCGTTTTTATTACCTCTTAAGCCGTAGTAACTAGCGTATTTTTCACCTCTTTGTCTTAAATCATCTTTACTGTATTGCTTGCCATATCTAGCTTCTTCTGTCTGAATTGACGCTTCAATTGCACTTGCCATAGCATTTTTATCTGTGAACCAGCCATATTGTTTAGCTGCATTCAATACAAATTCATCATCAGGGGTAACTGAACTATAACCATGTTGTCTAATTCTTTCCTGTGCTTGTTTGAATTTTAAAATATCTTTAGGTTCTAGTACATTTTGATATAAGTCAAAATTAATTTTTGAAAACTCTTCTGCGTTAGTAAGCATAGCCATAGAGAAACCAGTATAAACTCTAGGGTCTGTTTTAATTCCGCCACCTTCAAGTAAATCTTGTTTCATCTTAATTAATTTTTGTTGGTTTATAGGTTCTAAACTATTTGGCGGTGTATATGTAGCAATGTCATATTTACCAGATAATAGGTTATTAAATTCGTTTGTCAAAATCTCATTTTGAACAGTTTCTTCATTGTGTTTTTTTGTATTATATAAGTTATGATAAAGATTATTTTTCTTTTGCCACATCTCAAAGTTCGTTTCTTGATCAATAAGATTTTGTGCTTGTTCTACTGTATAACCCTTGTTTATTAAATCAGTAGCAAATTGTCTTGCAAAATCCTCATCAGAAAAGTTTTTAATTTCTTTCGTGAATTTAATATAATTATCTGGAGTCAATAAACTTTTATTATTTTCTAAAATTACACTTGCGCGTTGATAATTTCCGTCAGTAAGTAAGGCTGTCAGTACACCATTAAGATATTCGTCATTACTTTTATCTATCAATGCTTTAATTTGCGTTTTATCAAGGTTTGCAACGACACCATAATTTTTAACAGCTTTAATCTTTTCTGATAGATTATATTCAAACTGTTCATCACTGTTTCTATCCCAAACACCCTGTGTGTCATAGTTTTTGCAAAGCTGGCTAAGTTCTGTTTTTTCTGTTTCTTGCGTTTGTTGCAAATCGTGTGCAAGAATCGCCCTAGAAATTCTCTCACGGTTTCTGTTGTTCATTTCAGCAAAAACAACATTTGCACGTTTAGAATTTATACCTAATTCTTTTTTACGTTGTTCAACCCAAGCGTCATAATTGGCTAATACTTCTGCAGACTTGCCAGCTGCATTACGACCAAATTGGTTAAAATAACCGTCTTTAGAATAAAGATTAGGTTCTTCCCACTGTTGGTAAACATCATTTTGTAGCTTAACAACATTTGCACGTTCATTCTGTGCTTGAATTTTATCAAGCATAATACCAATGTCTTCTAAATCCTCACCAGCTTTTTGAGTTGCAAGCGCAACATTTTCACCAAATGCACCTCTTGTATTACCACCGTCCACGTATTGATGTGGTATCGCTTGAGTATTAACTTCTCTTTGAGCTTTATCTATACGTACCATTTTATTAATTCCTTATGCTAATCCGTACATTCCGTCTAATGTGTATTCCGCAGATGTCAATTGATTACCTTTAAATTTAGGTTTGTGCAATACACTAAAAGTTTTAGCCCTTAACGAGCTACCGAAGTTTTTAATGTTTGATTTTGTGTTAGATAACCAATCGCTATTCATACCACCCCAAGCGTTTGAAACAGAAAGACCAACCTTAGAAGCACCATTTAAGCCCCCAGCAATAGCATTAATACGACTTGCAGATGAAGCGTTTTGTCCTGCCATACGTGACAAGTTAGCTTGATTTTGGAAATTAGCTGATTGTTGTTCGTAGTTTAAGGCGTGTTGTTCAGCGTTGTACATTGTAGATAGCGCGTCCATTTCGCCTAACATTGCAGTATCTTCAATCGTATCTAAAGCCGAACCGTCACCGATATTCATACCGTTAGCTGCCATTTGAGCTTTTTGAGTTCCGATTGTAGAAAGAGCTTTTAGCCTTTGATTTCTTGCGTCTTCAATCCCCTGTTGTCTAACTTGAGCTGCATTTTCGTTAGCAATGTTAGCGTTTTGTTGCGCAACTTGCGCCTGATATTCAGCTTCCTGTTGTTGGGCTTTTGCTTGTTGCATACCGCCGACAACACTAACAGCAGTGCCGACAATTCCAGCGATAGCGCTTCCGATACTTATTGCAGATAAAACACACATATTAATTAAGTCCTTTCATTGATTGATTAATTCTGTAAAAGAAGGTTTGATTTTCTCTTTTTGGAATACCTTTCATATTTCCAAATACAAACCCTAAAGGTTCAAGCCACTTGCGCGCTTCAAGGTTTGAGTCGTGAATGTAGTTGTAAGTCATAAAATATTTGTTGTCATAGTTTTTTAATTCACGTTTAATATGCTTTAATAAGCTGATTTTATGCTTTACGACTTCATCAGTAGATAGAAACCAAATACAGCCAATATCTGGATTGTTTTCATCAGTAGACCATACACCACCCATACAAACGGGTATGTTATCATCTTCACCGATTAAACATTCAAAATCTGTATTGATTATTTCGTTGAAAACTTCTTCTTTCCAATTTTCACCTTTGAGTGCCATACATTCAATTTTGTCAGGTTGTCGCAAGTGGTTTAAGATGTAGCGTACATCTTTTTCATTTTTATTAACCTTGTTCATCTGTTGGTTCTTCCTGTACTGATAGAACTGTTGCAATCGACGTAATAGTCAGAGGTAATGTTTTGTCTTGAATAATTGTTACACTTGCATTGGTAGTGTAATCAGAGTGTGGATAGGCTTCAACAATTCCTGTGATTAAATGTTCATCATTATTAATTGACTCATTAGAACGTAGGCATTCATAAGGACGTACACCTTCTGTCAGAACTTTAAAATCTTCTCTTGATTTATAAATTCCTATGTCACATTTAGTAACGACCTTCTTTAAGCCATGAGTGTTCTCTGCTTCAATATTTAATGTTTTTAGTATGAATTCATAAGGAAGACCAACAACTATATTTTTCGCTTCAATTTCTAAATCAATTGAGCCATTGACAACAACACCCTCATAGTGTCCACCGTCAGCATTTATTGAAACCTTTTCACCTTCAAGATGTTCAAGCCCTGTAACGTGCGAAGTAGCTTTGCCAGAATAACGAAGTGAGCAATCCGAATAACAACCACCCGAAACATCTTTAGGAATTCTTGACGGTTGACGTTCTATAAATTTTTTAGTTACATTATTAATTATTCTTTCAACAACAAAGTAAACAATATTTTCTTTGCCCTCACGAACACATTTAGCGTCTTCGTATTGCCCTTTGGTGATGTATTGACCCCAGCCAATAACTTCTTGAGCTTTATCATAAACTAAGCAATTAGCAGTGCCGTCGTTTTCAATTACAAATAATTGATGATATGGCTCTTCAGAGTAATCCATTTGTACAACATTTTTACCTTCAAACAGATGTTGTGCCCAAACAGATAATTTTGTTGTGTCGTAACTATCAGACGCCCAAGTATAGCCTAAGTCTGATAGCATTTGACCGCCAGCGTGAACAAATATAATCATACGTCCTGTTACAACAGGCTTAACATCAGAAGAACCGATATATGCTTCAATTTCATTTTCTGGTAAAGGTGACGCGCTATAAGTACCGTCAGAACCCTTAGAAGACCAAACCGCTTCATCAGTAAATATAATTAAATTCTTTTTCATACCGATAAGATGTTTAATCGTGTTAACGCCGTTATCAGATAAATTAATTGTAATTGCGTCAGAAGCAATCAGAGGACGAGAAATATTAAAGTTTTTATTAGTACCTAATTGAGTTGCAATAAACTTAGAGGGCGCGTCTGGGAAACGCCCAAAGAACCTTCTTTGTTGAAACCAAGTTGTTGTTGCTGGACAATTACCATTTGCAAAAGGATTTTTAAATATTGGCGCAGTACATGATAAATCGGGTTCGTATTTGATATCTTTAAAAGAATTAGTTTCACTTGTGCCAATAAACCCATAAACACCGTTGACAGAGCGATAAATATTGTATTCTACCGCGTCCTCGACAGCTGCCCAATTAAGCGTAAAATATTCTTCAACACCCCATTTAGCTTCAATTTCACCCCGAACAGTAACGACTTCGCTACGTATACTTTCTTCATAGCTATCCTTTTTAACAGCTGTTACACAGTATGAATAATCACGTGGTGAATCTAACGAACCGTGCCAACTTACGGCTAAGTTCGTAGGCGCAGAAATCTCTGGAGTTATAACCAATTGAGTCAAAGCCCAATCATAGTGAGACAATCTAGATAACTCATAAACTTCCTTTTGCGGATAACAGCACAATGTCATTACATCAGCATTTTGCGCCCATTGTAATTTATCTAAATCATCTTCACTGTATGGAGTTTCAACCTCAACAGGCAGACCTCGTTTTTCTTCTTCTTCAAAATTATCGGGATAAACAACAACACCGCCGTTTTGAATAAATCTAAAATATTTGTCACCTGCTTCAATCATATAAGTTTGTTCATTGTTGAACTTAAACGGAATAAGTCTAATTTTCTTTTGAGGATATTTGCCAACTGTGACAAATTCTGTACCTTGCCTGTTTGATACACAGCCCTCAATATGAACAAAACCGTTTTTAAGGCGTGCTAAAGAACTTTCATATTTTTGCAAATTGTTGCGTGCGTGAATAGCTGGTGTGATTTCACCACCATTGAATGATTTTTGTACAACTCTAGCCATTGCGCGCCTCTAGCCAATTGTTGTATTGTTCTTCGTCGTTGTTATCAAAGTTTGCGTTAACAACTTGAGCAGAATCAATTAATTGTGTGTAAACTTGTAGACAGTCTGATTGTGTAGCTCTTGAGCCAGCAATAGACGGCGCTGATAGAAAAGCAAGATACCACGATAACGCAATCGCAAAATTACTAGTAATTTCATCTTCAGTTACATCATTTCTAGTGTATCTCAAAACCGCATTGTCACGATTACACCATAATTGCATTTTTTTATTTACAGTTGCAATTTTAAAATTTTCAATTTTTTCTGTTTTCAGCTTTACAATTTCTCTAGGGCTTGCACAGTCATTAGGCAAATCGTATGCAAAAAGATAATTCATATCTAAAGGCGCTTCTTTTAATTTTAAAAGTTTTCTGAATTGGTCTGCAAAAACCCACTCAGTAGCCTCAATAACTTGTTGAAAAGCTGGTTGATAATATTCTTCCAAAACTTCCCAATTTTTATCACCTTCATTTGCAACCATTGTAATTTTTAGATTTTTTAATGTAAGGTTGAATATTTTTTGCTTTGTATATCTCATTTGTTTTTCCTTTAAAATTACATTAATAATCACTTAATGAGCATTAATGTAATTTTGTTTATCGTTTGTTAATCGTTTGATAAGCAAACGGTGAGCAAAAGCCCACCGTTTTTATTATGATAGTTAGATGTTTTATACATCAGCCCAATCGTCGTCGTGACAATCAACAACACCCATTTTAACTTTACCTGTTGTAGGCGCTGTACCCGTGATAACGTATTTAGCTCTAACGTAATCTTTAAATCCTTTAGGTACGTAACGAGGGGCGATATCTGCACCTTGTTTCAACTCTGCAAGTTCAAAAATTCTATCGTAAATTGTTGTAGTGCTGTCAGTTGCAAAAGTACCATTTGCGCAAGTTTCAAGCAAAACTTGTAATTTAGTCAAGTTGTTAAATGCTTCTGTAACTACACCCTTAAAAGGTACATCTTCTCTTGACGCGTCATTTTTGCCTACGTAAAGAGTGTTAGTTGATACAGCGTTTGCTGTAATTGGTTGATTATCCGATAAGATTGATTGTTCATCAAATAACATTTTGGTATTTCCTTTCTTTGTTTTAGAAAAGCGGAGTAACAGACACTACCGCTTTATTTCGACTATCCCCTAGTCTGTTTAGGTTTGCTATAAGAAGGAATTAAGCTACTTTCTTTTCTTCCAATGAAATCTGGTCAATTTCTCTTAATGGGATTTTCTTAAACATTTCTACTTCTTCGCCTAAGTATTCACCCATTGTAAATTGGATATTGTTCTTATCTAGAATTTGGTCTTCAAATGCGTCGATAATATCCGAATTCATATAGAAGAATAACTTACCGCCTTTAGCGTGTTTTTTAACTCGGCGAACTAAGTGACGCATTAATTTAGCAAGGTCAATGCCTAAATCTTTGCGCGCGTCTTCGTCAACAGGAATGTTGCAAATACGTCCAGAACATCTCCAATCTTCAACAGCAACACCAAGTTTCCATTTGTAATCGTCAGAGTAAACATTAAATTTACCACCGTTTGGCGCTTCTGCTTTAATAACTCCGTTGTCAACGTGTTCTAAGCCAGCTTTGCCGTTTTCTGGGTAAATCAAACTTACACCTGTATCACGCCAACATACTAAGTAGATTGATGTCAAGTTACCTGTTGTACCGCCAGCGTCGATTACGTTGTAACCAATTTTTGACTTATCATCAGAAATGCTAGAGTACAAATTAGCAATACCGTCGAATTGATCGCCCTGTTTTTTTTGTCCGTAGAAAATTTGAGTTTGCATTTCTTGATTCATTGCTTCCAAGTGAGCCTTAGCTTGGTTAAGTCTGAATTTGGCAGGGTTAGGATTGTCTAATACTAAATCCTCATCAATTTCGCTGTACGCTTTCAACATACCTGTTGAAACAGTTACAACGGTTGTAGTACCTTTAGAAGGTTTTACCCCTTCATAGTATTTAACCCAAGTTGCTTTTGGTAAACCATTTCTAACAGTAACATTGTGGTTTGTAGTACCGCCTTTAGCTGCATTACAAGGTTGATAGTGTGCGTCCTTAATAATGTCGTTTGTTTCAGCTAATAATTCAATAAGGTCTTTGTCAGTTTGTTCCTTCATTGAATCAACTAAATTCACATAATCTGTTCCAATTAAACTCATGTTTCAGTTTCCTTTCCTTGTTTTTTTTGCAATAAAAAGCGCCTCTTATGAGGCGCAATTGCTATATACTTTTACTTACTTTGTTTACATATTAGGGTACATACGAGCTGCAACGTCACCCTTCAATTCAGCTTTGTTATCGCTGTTACCTTTGAATGTATCATCTTGCATTTGTGATGAAATATTTCTAAACAACTTAATAACAGCTGGGTGATATTCTAAGCCTGTATCACCTAAGACTTGCTTAAGTTCATCAGAGGCAAATCTGTCGTATGCTAAGATTGCTTCTTTGCAAGCCTTATCAATATTCGCTACACTTCCGCCGATTTCTTTGTCAGCTAAAGCTGCGCGTTTGTAGCCATTAATTTTAGCTACTTCTTGTTGCTTAAATGCTTCTTGCATTTGAGATTGACTTTTTTGCAAAATATCAATACCGTATTTAATAAATTCGTTGTAACCTTTTTGTGATAGGTTTAACTTTTCAGCTTTTTCAGTGAAAGACTTCATTAAATCTTGGTCTAATTCAACACCTTCTGGAAGTTCGATATCATCTGTTGTGTATGCTTCTGGTTTACCAATTAAGTCATTTTCTTCTTCTTGACCCTCATCAGCACTAGCGCCTTGTTGTCCTTCTTGTTCACCGTCAGCACCTTCATCAGCTTTAGCGCCGTTTAAGCCGTTTGTAATTTCTTCTTGTTGTCCTTCTTGACCTGCTGTAATTTCTTCTGTTGTCATTCTTCGTCGTTCCTTTCATTTTCAGCTAGTTTTTCTTGTTCTTTTTCAAGCACAGCGCAGTAGCCTTTTAGGTTGTAGCGCTTAAAATTTTCTAATATATTTCCGCCTATAAACTTTTTTCCAGCGTCAAAATCATCTTCGCGCTGATTGTTTGATAGTCTTAAATAATCATCACAACCACAATATGAAATGTAGTGACTTAAAAGCTGTTGCCCTTCTTTAGTCGCAATAACAGATTTAAAGGCTTTCTTGAATTCTTTTTCTTCTAAAAGCATTAGCCAACACCAAACCTTTGTAATAGGTCAGCGCCAGAGCTGTCTTGTCCGCCAATATTTTTAACGATTTCTGAACCGTCTTTCATTGCTTGCATTAGTTGTGCTTCTTGCGCTTGTTGCTGTTGTTGTTGCTGTTGAGCTTTCATTATGTTTTCAACTTCTTCGTTTGAATTTAATAATGAACTGTCAATATTACCCCATTCTGAATATTTGTCCATACCTTCAAGCCATTTAACCTTATGAATGTAGGCTGGGTCAACTCGTGTTGCAAGGTTTAATGCGAATGTAGCAAATCTTTCAAAGCCCGAAATTTTGCTTGCTAAACGTGCACGAGTTAATGTAGAGCAAAATTCAATATCCAATTCTTTGTCTAAAATTTCTTCTGGTGGTTCTGGAACTAATCCAACTTCACAAGCTAGTTCAAATAACCATTCCATTAATCGTTTATGTCCGTTGTAAACTTGGTTAAGCAATGGGGCTAACAAAGATAACTTTTCTTCTTTTAGTTCGTTTACTTCAAAAGCTGTTCTATCACCTTTTTGTGTATTCAAGATAATTGCAAATAAATCATTAAAGAACGCATTTTCAACATCAGTTTTCTTAATTTCGATTAAGTCGTGAATACTCATAAACTGCGCAGGAGTTTGGCTAATTGGCTGAATTGTTTCTTTTGCGTTATCTGGAATTGCAACATAAGCACCAGCTTTATCTGTCAATTTCGATTTTAAGTTAGCTGGACCTTTGTAAGCAGGTGAGTAAATTTTCTTTATGCCCTTTGCTTCATCTTCAATCATTTCCATTAGTTGGCGTGTATCTGGTAATGCTTCAATTCCAGATGAAATCGACGGATAAGTGTCTGTGCCTGTGCACTCACTTTCATACACAAAATAAGGAAAACGGTTGTAACCACTCTTGCTTAATAGCTTGTTGTTTTTATTTGCGGTTGTTCCAATTTCATAGTAGATTGAAACAAACTTCTTATTTTTAGCCCAAACGGCTTTTGGCATATATTCTTTGTTTGGCGCTACGAAGTGACAAATTTCATATTGCTCATTAAAGCGTTTATTGTTGAAATCATTTTTAACTTGGTCTGAAACATTATCTATACCGAATTGGTCTACAATGTTTCTAACAGACTCTTTGTAAACTCGGATAAACGTATCAATCTCACCTTGTGCATTTCTAGAGTAGCGATAACTTCCCATTGGAATTAGCTTGAAGTTAGCCACATTGTCGTAATGACTTTCGCCATAAATTGCACCGAAACCATAAACGCCTAAATGTCTGTAACAAAGCGGTATCGTTTGATAGAAGTTAGAGCTTGAAAGAATTAAGTTCAACAACTCTGTAACGTATGCGCACCAGCTTTCTACGTCGTGATTTTTAGATGTATAGTTTTTTACTTTAGCTGTAAACCAACTTGACGCAGGCGAACTTGCCGAAGTCATTAAACCAGATGAATAATTTCTAACAGCGCGTAAAGGTGTGCTGTCTTTAATCTTGTTTATTTTTTTACGCTTTTTGTTTTTTTCATCTGCGTAAAATCTAGCACCACGAGGAATAAAGTATTCTGATAAATCCTGTAACTCGGGTTTAATGTAATTAAAAACTTTGTCGTGTTCAGCTCTCACCTGTTCTAAGTATGAGACAGAGTAAACACTTTTTACATCTTTAATTTCAGTTTGCTTATTTTCAGTAGTGCTTGTTTTCATTATTATTCACCTAATAATTTCTTTTTATTTGTATTTGCAAAGTCATTAAGACCGTTTGCAGATGTTTTTATATTTTGATTTGCAGCTGCCGACGCTTGTCGACGTGCGTCACTGCCAGCCTTTTGTACGTTTGCATTTGCTATTGTTGGTGTAGCAATTGTTTCTACGGGCGCTTGAACAACTTTAGTAGAACCGCCACCGCCTGAACCGATACACATAATTTAGTTTCCTTTCTGTTAATCGTTTGATTATCGAGCGTTAATCATAAACGCTGTATTCTTCCATAGAATATTCATAATTCTCAAAACCGTAAGATTGTTTTCTACTCATAAATTTGTTGTAATTGATTGAGTAAATGTTCATCATTACGCTGTCCGCAGTATCGGGTGACTCGCCGTATTTGTCTCGATATTCCTTTTTAGGGATAATGACAATCTTGCCACCGTTCGTTTGATATCTTTTTTCAATCGTTTCTAATTGATTTCTGCATTTATCTTGCGGAATGATTATAAACTGATTATCTACGTACTCTTGCAGAGTTATGTAACCGTCTGCCCTTTGATTTGCACAGTTTTCACGATTGGATTTACCTGCACCGTGAAAGGCAATGCAATTTTCAACGGCTTTTGATACTGAACAATAAATCGGATATCCCATACCGTCAGCGTCTAAGGTTAAGATATCGGGTTCAAACATCTTGTAAAGATTGATGATTTTACCGACAGTTACGTCTGTATCTGCAATCTGCCATTCGATAATGTCTGACACTTTGTACTTGCTTGACATTACTTGGTCTACAATTGAACATTCGCAGAAGTCACCACCAGCGCCAGATAAATCAACAGCCATACTTCTAAATGGTTCAATGCGTTCTGGGTAAATCTTAACTTTTTTGATTAAATCCAGCTTGTCAGCGCTGAATAACATCAACTCGGAATCTTCCTCTGGTTCACCTTCGTAAACGTGCTTGTACTTTTTAGGATTTTTAACCTTCATTTTTTCAGCTTCTTCGATTAGTTCAGCTGAACAATAAGGGTTTTCGTAATAGTTGATTTTGATGATTAAACAATTTTCTTCTTTGTTAACCATTTCCGTATAAACAGGGTCACGTCTTAGCTTGCGGTTCATTGTGAATATTAGTTTAGAACCAGCTTTACGGATTGTTGGAATAATGATATCTAATGTTTCTTCCGTAATTGCTTCTGCTTCGTCTATCCAAAGAATGTCGAAGTCTTCCAAACCTTTAATGTTTACGTTACCCGATTGTCTAAATCCTCTGAATACTATTTCAGAACCCGTAAGCCTGTGGTAGATTTTATTATTTCTTTCGTAGAAGTTCAGATTATTATCTCTGATAACTCCCATAAAGATTTTGTAAACGGAGTCTTCAATGGTGTTTTGAGTTTCACGACCGCAACATATGCGTACTTTATAATGTTCCGCAATGTAAAGTAGTAATCTTGCAACACTGTGAGATTTAGCACCGCCACGACCGCCGTGTAATAGAATAAATCGGTGTTGTTTAAACTTTGTGAATATCGGATAAAGTTTAGGCGGTATGTTTAGAATTTGAGGTAGTTCTAGTTCATAATGAGTTTGCATTACTTTTCAGCCTTTTCAAACCCAAAATCTAGTTCTTCACCGTTGACAGTTACAGAAGGCATTACGTTTGTGATACCAACATTCATATCACCATTGTCTTTATACAAGCCTGCAAGTTTGCATTTGTTTTCAATCATCTTGCGTGCTTCGCCAATCAAAGGATTGCTATTGTTATCTTTGCATTTAAGCGCGATTACTTGTAGAGCTTCAAACTCATTAAAGGCTTCTTTTGCTGTGTACTTTAATTCTTCTTCAATCACTTCTTGTTGTTTGGCTTGTGAGTGCTCAATCCATTGTTGGATTTTATCGTTCTTCAATAATTTTGACGCTTCCGAATGAATCGTTTCATCTTGCATATTTGAAGTGTCATAAGCTGCCTTATATGCTTGAGTTGCGTTATTGCCATTGGTCAAATAACTTAATACAAATTGATTTTGTTTAGCTGTAAGTTTAGGTAAATCGTACATTTTTTATTTTGCCCTCGTCTATTGTGTTTCTGAAAGAAAACGGACGCGAACCCCTTCACGCCCGATACATTTGATTTTTTACTAAGAATAGTCAATATGTGTTTTTATTGATGAAAAGAAAAAGGGCATTAAGCCCTACACTGTAATTAATATTTTATGAGAAAAGAGAGAGAAATAAATTTTGTCAACTTAGACCGAACTAAATACGTCATTAACTTACTAGGACAATTTGTTACTTTAAAAAGAAAGGGGGTGTCGGTCTAAGCCATTAAACTTTAAAGAAAAACCCACGCTTGATAATTGGAAAAAATATTTGGTCTACAACACGTTGCCTACGTGGGTTGGATAACTATTACAATAGCTTTTTTTATTGTGGGTCAATGCCGACTAGCTTGCGTTTGTTGTTTATAAACGAATGCGCATATCTTGCAACATCACCGCACTTGTATTCGATATTCTCACCGTAAACAATCCCTTTTTGTTCGTGCATTTTAGCCCTTTTCTGAACTAAATCTGATTGCTTTATGTCTACTTCATTGCGTAATGAATTCAACATCTTTTCTGCTTTATTGCCGATGAGAGTTTTTTCAAATCTTTTGTTATCTGCCTTTCTTGTTTCTACCAACTTAGTGAATATTTGTTTACACTTTGGACACATAGCGATAAAGATATGACGGTTCATAAAGTCTTTATTATCAAACAAAAAATATACGTCTTTTGTCCGAAATGTTGTGTGGCAATGGGTAAACATATTCTAACTATCCTACTTACTGTGCCTAGTGGTAACCTTATGGTAAAATCTTATTTCAGAATTTCTTGCTATTTATTTGTTATTTACTTCGTTTAGGCACAGTTATTCTGTACTCTTAACGCACGTCGACTTCGTTCAAAGGTATCAGCTCCAAGCGTATCTACTTGGTTTTCGTTTACTAGAGCGTCCGTGCAAAGCACAATCTCATTATGTACCATTTTTAAAACTCTGTCAACTTTGGACGTACGGTTTTAAAATTTTTCACCCAGCTAAACCCATGAATTTTTCATGGGTTCTAGTGTTTTGTAACAAATTATTAAATGCGCATTTCAGCCGTCAAGGTGTTATTGCCTGTAGTGCAGTTGTAACGTGTGTTTGCTTTCGTTTTTGATGTAATTTGACGTGTTTGAAATTTGAAATTTTTGCGCACGGGTTACTTTCCCTTCTATAATGGAATTTCCGAGAGAGCGTTTTTTGTATACCCCTTTCTAAGGGCTTTTTGACACATTGAAATTATGCGCCGTTTTTGTCGTGATTTTTAATTTTTTACACTCTCCCCCTTTGGGGGATATGGGGGTATTCTTCTCTTATCTTCTCTTATCTTCTCTTATGGATAATCGGACGTTTTACCGATTGTTTATCGTCCGATTATCGACCGATTAAAAAAATAAATGTAGTTTGTGTTTCAGCCGTTCGATTTTTTTTAAATTTTATTTTTTGCATAAAAAAGAAGTGAAAAATTTTTCACTTCTTTTGATGATTTTTAAAATCCTAAAATGAGTTTTCCGTTGGTTGTATAAAGCGGACTTTTCATATACCAAACTTGAATGCCGTGTTTTTTACCAAGAAGGCGCAAACGCTCAAAATACTTGTAATCTGACGGCTTTTCAAGAATTAAAATACAAGCCCCCTTTTTGCCTGTCATTGCGCTATAATGTAGTGACTGTCCTAGACATTCTGCCCACTTACGCCCGAAATCGAATTCAACAACATAGTTTTTTGTTACACAATCAATGCGCGTAAAGTCTTCTAGTTTGACCTCTTGTCGACCGCCCCAACGAGTACACCATTGATTTTGATACCAATGCTCATTATAAAGTTTTGCACTCATAGCTTGCGATTGAAACAAAAATAAAACTGTAAACAAAACAAAAATTCTACGCATTAATCAGAGATCCTATAATTACCACTTCAAGAACACAAGCTACATTAAAAAATAACATTATTTTTTCTTGTAAAGCCTCGTCAACATTCACGAATAATTTATCTAAGACAGTTTCAATTTTTCCCATAAAAAAATATGTCGTAACGGCAATTGCAAGAATAGAAACAAGCAATAAAACCTTAGAACTTTTAAAAATGGATAAAAGTAAAATTAGCGGTAAAAAATTAAAGAAACAAGAAATTATTAAAGCGTTGTGACGTTGGTACATTTTTATTCCTTCAGATATTATCTAGTTAGATTTAAGCTAATATCTCTTAATTCATTTGTTATACCAATAGAATCAATTGCCCCTACTTCGTTTTTAACTTTGTTTAGAGTGCTGTTTATTGCATTAAGCTCTAACAATAAGACAACAAATAAAATGATGAACGCTAACTTGAACCATTCTTTTTTTATAAATTCTTTCACAATTGCCCTTTCTTTTAGTGTTTTTAACCTAACATAAAATTAAAAATCTTTAAAGAGTTCCTCAAGCGAAATATTAAGAGCTTTTGCAATTCTTAACAAAGTATTGATAGACGGACGACGTTCAGCACGTTCAACACAGCCTATAAAATTACGGCTTACGTGTGCAAGTTCCGCTAATTTTTCTTGGCTTAAATTCAATAATATTCTGTTTTTTGCTATTCTGAAACCAACCGATTTAAACAAGTTATTCATATCCTATTTTATAGCAATTTTTCATCAAATCTACACCCTAATAGTGTGTAGATTTTAGTCAAACTTTTTGCTTAACTTTTTATCACAACTTACCCGAAATAGTAATAAATAGCAAAAAATGAAAGAGAGATTATGTATGCGTATCGTACTTATTCAAGTTTCGTATGCCTTGTATAAAACATACGGCAAAAAGAGAGCTGCAAAAATTTTAAGCGAACTGTTGAACTTTATTTGATTAGACCGTGTCGTTTAAGCGCTTCATCAATAAGGCTAATCATTTCAGAATTTCTAAAGTCTTCATTAGATGTCGGAGTGTTGAACATTTCACCAACACCCGCAAGAAGATAATTGATGTTTACATTAAAGTCAACTAACAGCTTGACTAACTTGTCATTATTCATTAAATTTCTATCAGCCTCAATGTTTGATAGATATTGTTTAGAAAATCCAAGTTTTTCGCCTAATTCAGCTTGAGAAAGCCCTAATTTTCTTCTGATATTTTTTAATCGTTCGCCTTGAGTAGTCATGTGTTTTTGCCCGATAATTGTAAACTTATGTAAATACTTATTTTAGTATAGATTGACAAAAGTATTATCATAGATTTACAATCAGTTTATCAAATGTTCTTGAAAAATAGAATACACCAAACGAATGATTTTGTAAATTAGAATTGCAAAATTGAGGACTTAAAAAAATGACACAACCCCAAATGTTCAGAATTGAAAATTTATACATTGCCCCTGAACATTTCAAACAAAAACAAGCTAGGAGTAGAAATGGATTTGAAGAAAAGCAGACGCCAAAGTATTCGCAAACTACGAGCAATCAACTTGCAAGAACTAATAAACAGAATGACTGATTATTTCGTAGTGCTTGATATGACAAGCGAAATTGTTGAAAAAAGCGCGGTATTGCGAGCAGTTGACATTGTCAACCAATGGATTACAGCAGGAAGAATTGACAAGTACGGAAATTTAAAGGTTTGCAGAAATGTCTAAGAAAAATGATATCGGCTTTACAGCAAAATCAAGATACCTTTATTGGAACAAAACCGCGCTTGATTGTTATGAGCGCCATTGCAAATGTGAAGGTTGTCTACTTGACAAAATAGTACGTCAACAAATTTCTTACGACCCAAAGGTTGAGTTTAAAAAAGACCCAAAACGTCGACCTTGCCAAATGAAGGCAACGGTCCTAGAACTAATTAGACTAATCGGAAAACCCCAAAAAAAGGAAGTTAAAATTGAAAATACAGAACCCATTTTTTAAACACGATATAAACGCAGAATGCGACCCAAAAATTGTAAAACTGTTAGCCCGAGAAGGTAACAAAGGCTACGGTATTTATTGGCGATTGGTTGAGTTCGCTTATCGTGATGAAATTTACCAAGATGAGATTGATATTATCGCTAATCATTTTAGAGAAGACGAAGACATTATACAACGAATTCTTGATAACTATGATTTATTTTACCGTGCCGAACGCAAGGGTAAAAAGATTTACACTTCAGAACGAATTGAATTACAAAAATTTGAGATTGAAAGTAAATCAAAATCTGCAAGAAAAGCTGTTGAAATGAGAGAAGCTAAACGCAAAGCCGAAGCAGAAACTCAAAACGGCACAGGTACACAAGAAGGTACTACCAAAACACAAGAAGACGCTTGCGGAGTTAAAGGCTTAAATAGCACACAAGCGGAAGGCATTAAACCGCAAACTCCTTTAGATTATGATACACAAGACAAGGACGGTTACGAAACTCCGACACCTATTGTTGAAGAAGATGAAACACCGACCGAATTACCTTATACTCCGCAAGATGTCATTGTTATACACAACAAAATTTTAAAAAGAAATCAAGCTGTATCTAATAAAAATCGCCAAACAATTGAAAATATTATCCAAAAAGAACGCATTGACGGCAGAATGATTACGCTTGAGGATTGGACAAAGATGTTCAAAAATGCCAATCGTGGCTGGAAAATCGACAATGTTATTAAAAAACCAAATCTAACTCAAATCTTAGACAATTGGGATTTATGCTACAACGACACTTGGAATTTTACAGGTAAATCGGAAGAGCAACAAGAACAGGAACAAGCTGAAAGCGAGAAAAAATTTAAGCGTATGGCGGAAGACTCACGATTGGCAGATATAAATTTCAAAGAAAGACACGCCGATTATGACAACATTTCAGACAAAAGAAGTGCAATCGAGTTTATAAAAAAACATTATAACGGCTTTGGAAAAAATATGTTAGGGCGTGTGACAGATTTTCAAGTCCTATCAAAAGAATACAACTTTAATATTCACGACGTACTAGACTTAAAGGAATAAAAAATGAAAAAATACGTTACCCGAAAATTTTACAATCCGCAAAGTTCAAGTGTAAAAACCTATGAAGGCATAAAGGTTTCACGAGTAGTTGAAGAAGTTCACTATAACGACGGAAGACAAGTTAAAATAGTTTTTGAAGTGAAAAGCGAATCGGGCAAAACTATAACTTGTATTTATTGGAAAAAGATTACACTTAACGCAGGCGACGAAATAACATTAATAGGACGTTTTAATGACACCGAAAAGAAAACTTTCATCTGTTCACAAGTATACATCATGAGCCGAGCACAAAATGAAAGTTGAACACTTCAAAAGTGAACGCGAGTTCAAACTAAAATTTTTAAGTCAAATGTACATTTGCTCAAATTGTGAAATGATTACCCCAAGCCCCTATGATTGCCCTTCTTGTGGTTGGAGTGCGGACGGTTTATTTAAAACAATGAACAAAGGCTACAAGTACCAAATAGACGGACAGGAAGAAAAAGAAATTTTTGCACCTGTTGAAATAATTCAAGAAAGGAAACAAACACAAAATGAAAGGAACAGCAACAATGGCTAAAGAAAAAGACAGCGAGTATATCGCACCAGATGAAGCGTTAACAATTGGTTGTTTAATGAATATCATCAGAGCTTGCGACTCAAAAGATAGAACGAAGTATCTTGGTGAAGTTATCGACACCGAATTAAAAAATGCGATTATTGCAGTTGAACGCTACAATAAATCTGCAAAATTGCAAATTAATTTGTTGATCACTCCAATCGAAAACGGAAAAGAAACAACAATCAGCGCAGACGTCAACCTAACAAAACCAAAAGGAAAACCGTCAGCACAACCATTCTTCCGTGACAACAAAGGTAATATTTACCTTGACGACCCTCAAACATTTACAAAAGGCGAGGTTGTACAACTTGACACGTAGATATGTCTCATCTCATCACGGTATAGATGTTAGCGCGTCAGAATTGCTGAATGATTTAATATTTTCAGCAACACCAACAGACGAGGAAGAAGAAATTTTACGCAGACACTCTGCAGATGTGAGAAAAATTCTCTACAAACTACAAAACCAAGAACTTTATTCATCAAAAATTGGAAAATACATAATCAGAAAGGACAATAAATAAAATGGAAGCATTATTAAAATTCTTAGAACAATTGTTTAAAAAAGACCTTAGACCTTTAACAAGTATAACAAGGGTTCAAAATACTTATACACAAGAAGAAAAAGAACTAATTTACAGTGACGCAAACGCAGAATATAAACTTAATGAGAGCTCTAGAGCTACAGTGCCGTCAACAACAGTACACTCTAGAGAGTCTTTTGTAAGTTTTATCAAGGAAGAATTAAGACGCAGAAACAATGAGAACGGCAATTTTGCAACTGTTCAAGTTGGTATCAATGAATCTAAATTCTGTGCAGATGATGACAAACACGAAGGATTTTGTACGTTTGAGAGAATTTACTCTGAACAGTTTGAAGCGTTGTCGGGCGCAAAAAATAAATTATTCGACCATAATTCATTTTTGTTGCTGTTACAAAGATTAAAACCGTCAATTGTTGATTTCAAAAATGTTTATACAAAACTTTCAACAATCAGAATTGCAAAAACCGCAAGAATGCAAAGCCAACCTATTTTCAATGAAGACGGTGAACTTGAAGAAGGTGTAACTTGTCAATTTATGATTCAATCGGGCGCTAGAGAAGGTACAACCGAAGAAATTACACTTCCAACAAATTTTAAGTGTACTATGCCGTACGTAAAAGCTGGCACAGACAATTACACATTTGATATTGAACTTCAAATTACAAAAGACGATTACGATAGACCAGCAATTTTATTGCAAATTCCAAATTACGAAATCGAAATTGAGCACGCTATCAAAGATGAAATTAAATACATTTCTGATAACCTACAAGACAAAGAAAATCTTTTAATTTTAAAAGATATCTAATCAAAAGATAATAAAACGATATATCGAATGTTTATCATTCGATATATCAAAATCACAAAAAAGCAAAATCAAGAGGTACAAAAAATGTTTGACATATTTAATAAAAAAAAGTTAAAAGCATACAGACTCCTTACAGATATACAAAGTAGTCTTATAAACAGAGTAATCAAAGACTTAGAAAAACAGCTTGAAAAAAGGAAAAAAGCCGAAACTATTTCAGCTAATCAAGCTGATATAATAAGAAAAAACATTCAAAAACGAGCTGAACTAAATAATGAAATTTCAGTTTTACAAATCGACTTGGAAGAAGCTAACAAAAAAGTAAGCGCATTAAGTGATGAAAACGAAAAGCTAAAAGAAGAACTTAAAAAGTTTGATGAAGAACATTATTGCGTAACCTTCTGTAAAAGAAATAACGCAGTTGATGAGGTGTCTAATGCTACAAAATGCTCAGATTAAAGTTTCAGAAGAAAACAAAATCACACAAATACACACTGTTGACGAGTTACTATCAGAAAATAGAAAGTTGCAAGCTAGAGTTAGCGAACTAGAAAAATTCTTCATTTGCCCTCGTTTAGCTTTCAAGTGGAATGTAATTGCAGATGAATACGACGTTGTAACAATTCAAATACGTTTACCACTTCCAACAAAAACAATTCAAGCAGAAATGAAAATGAATAGATTAGATTTTGAAAATCTGTCAACTCCACAACGTGAAGAAATGGAAGATACATTAGCTTTAGAGATTGCAAAATCTCACTACAACCTAAAGTAATTAATAAAGCGTGTACGGCGTACTCTGAACCCACGAGAGCCGAGATTACCGATTGTGGGGGAAAGTCTTAGTTCACTAGCACTAACACAGACAAAGAACTAATGACAGTTGGAAAGACAACATAATAAAGCCTATATCAGACGCTTGGCGCATTAGGTACGGCATAGCTGGGTTGTGACACTAAGACCACTAATTAACCAGCCCGACACAAAAGGTACAGCGCACGGATAAATAATATCTAGTACCTTTTGTGTAAAGCAACAAAAAAAAAGATTGAACAAATGAAAGATTGAACAAATGAAAGAATCACTAACAAAAATCTTTATAAAACTTCCAATAGAAAATATTTGCCTAACCGTTACAGTTTTTCTAAGCATGCTTAGTATCGTTGTATCTGCTGTGCTTTTACAGAAAGATTCTAACTCAAGTAACCCACTTTTAAGTTTTTGTTGTCTTGTAAGTATTTTTTGCCCCTTATTGTTTATTGGCTTAGGTAGCTATGTTACTGATAAATTAAAAACATTACAAGATAATATCAAAACTTCGATAAAAAACAAAAAGTTAAAAATTGAGCGCTATCGTGATAAATACCCCGAATGTAGTGACAGAATCAATTCATACTGTTACGGACTTCTAGTAGATGATCCATTTTATCAAAGAGGTACAAAAATTTGTAGAGATTGTTTTTGTCCTTTGAAATTTGCAATGATGATAAACGAGGACCGAAAAGAAAAGAAAAGAAAAGAAAAGGAAACGTGCAAATGAAAATCCTTAATCTTTATTGCGGAATTGGCGGTAATCGTTCTTTATGGGGCGAAAATCACGAAGTTACAGCCGTCGAAATAGATGAAAAAATTGCTAAAATTTATAGCTACAAATTTCCGAAGGATAAAGTTATTATTGGTGACGCACATCAATATTTACTAGAAAATTTTAATAAATTCGATTTCATCTGGAGTTCACCACCTTGTCAAACACATAGCAGGCTAAATTTCACAAACCAACTTGGTGGTAAATATCAAAACAGAATTAAATACCCGTCAATGTCTTTGTACGAAGAAATAATTCTTTTACAACATCACGCAAAAATCAAATGGGTAATAGAAAATGTAATTCCATATTACACCCCACTAATACAGCCGAGCTTTTCTATTTGCCGTCATTATTTTTGGAGTTCAGATTTTATTCTTTCAGCAGAATTCCAAGACGCGGATTTTTGGAAAATAAAAGATAAGCCCACTAAACTAAAAAAAAGATACGGTTATGACGACATACCGAAAGAACTTTTCAAAGGTGTAAATACAAGACAAGCCTTGAGAAATTGCGTAATTCCAGAATTAGGACGTTACATACTTGAACAGATAACAGGAGTAAACAATGTTAGATAATATACCACGACAAAAACAAGTGCTACAAGACATATATAATATTCTATCGCAAATTGCCGTAGATGTTCAACCGCCCGAAAACGTATCTATCAACACATCTAACAATATACATACTATTCAAAATTTTGGATATAATTTAAACCCAAAACATTACGGCAGTTATGAATATGCCATTTCTTTAAAAATAGGTGTTGATTACAATATTAAAAATTTAACAGCAACAGTTCTAACGGCTCATCTTGGAAACATCTTCCCAAAAATAATAAGAGAAGTAGACGAAAACACAAACAAAACAACAATAGACGGAATCGAATGCAAGTTTTATAACAATGGCATTTGCGCAAGCCCAATAAATAAAAAGGAAACTAAATGCAAAAATATCCCTTCTGAATGGTGTTATTTCAAACAACTTGCACAAGCAAAAGAAGAAATTGCATTTTTGCAAAATACTATTAATCATTTTGCAGAAAAATTAGGAATAGAAAAACCAAACTACACAACACAAAAAGACTTTGCAGAGTTTATAAATAACGTAGAAAACCCAGAACGAATTACAGCAAAAGAATTTGAACAATTTTCACAACTAAAGGAAGAAAACAAAAGACTAAGTTCAGATTTAGATTTTGAACGTTCAAAAAGAAAAGCCAAAGAGCAAGAGTGCGATAAATGGAAATCATATTATGAACTTTATAGAATTGAAACAGACGTAGTTAAAAAAGTTCAAGCTGTTATAAATGATAATTCAAAATACGGAATTGAATTTATTAAAAAAGGTATTCTTGATAAAGATGAAAGATTATCTTATTTAGAATTACACGAGCAAATAAAATTGATTATTGATGAACAAGCAAAAGAACTCCAAGCTAAGGAGCAAGAATGCGAAGAATTGAAAAGAGAAATAGCCTTTGGAAACAATGGAAAATTGTCTGACAAAATAAGAGCCATAGTTTTTAAAGACCTAAATGCCGAAAACTCAAAATACAAACAAGCACTTGATGAGATTAAGAATTACCAACAAAGGAATTGTGAAACTTGTGTGTTTGCAAATGCGCAAAAATGTAATATAAATTGCCAAGTGTTTGTAATTTTAGACATCATTAACAAAGCAAAGGGTGGTGAATAATGGAAAAATTCATGGAAAAAGAATTATATAGAAATATAGAAACACTATTAAATACTTACATTCTTTATAAGAATAAAACAGTTACACAGCCATTATTAAATTATGAAGATTTCACAAGCAGAGAAAAACAAATTGTTGAACTTGCTTCGCACGGTTTGTCAAACGAACAAATTGCTGACGATCTAGGAATATCAATAATCACCGTTAAGACACATTTAAATGCGATATACTCAAAAACATGTCTTAGTATAAGCTCTGATTTAAAATACAATACAATACACCGTGTAAGGTTAATTTTGTATTATTTAAAATTTAAAGGAATATTAGACCCAAAATGGAACATAGATATTAGTTAAAGATAAAGGAAATAGATAATGCAAGATAGATTTAAGTTTAGATACAATAACAACAATAAAATATATGACGGTTCAGCCATAGACTTTACCCGTTCAAGAGGTGAAATTGTTTCGCTAGATAAAATGGAAACCTTAATGTGTAAACTTGATTTAAACAACTTAATTCAATGCACAGGCAAAAAAGATAAGAATAACAATCTAATTTTTGAAGGCGATATTTTAAAAGAAACATATTTTTCAGAGGATACGGATTCACTTACAAGCTGCCTTTACAAGGTTGAATTCGATAAAGATGTAAGCGCCTTTTGCTTTACCGAACTTGACGGCGGATATAAAAACTATTTATGTAACTTTGATTACAAACCCGAAGACTACGAAATAATCGGTAACATTTACGAAACTCCCGAACTATTGAACGAGGTGGGATAATGATACCTAACGATTTATTGGATAACGAGCCAGTATATTTTATCCCATATACAACAGGTAAAAGGCGGATTAGAATGGGGCGTATAGATTCTGATAAAAGAGGCAAATTTATTAAATATGGCAACGGTCTTTGTGATAATGGCGAATGGTATATTTGCCGTATTCAAGACATTAGGAATACACAAATTCTACACAGGCTAAATACGATATTAAGCGAGGTGGAATAGATGTTGATTTTCAATTTAAAAAAGAAATGGTTCGATTTTCAAACGATAATCAAGCGATAAACAAACGATAAATATATTTACACTAAACAGGGATATTAAAAATATGCAATTACCAACAATAGAAATAGAAAATATTATAGAAAGCAAAATCAATAGCGGAGTTGAAAAATACGGTAACGAATTCAAAACTTTGATTGTTGAAATTCTAGCTCTAGAAAAAATGATTACACCAAGTGCAAACGTGCAAAAGCAATCTAGATTAATTCCACTATCAAAATGGAATGATTATCATGATGTGCCAGCTGTCGGAACTTTAAGACAATGGGCTTTTCACAATCAAGAGTTCAAAGACGCTTGTATTGTAAAACAGGGCGCAAGAGTTATGATTGACGAGGATAAATATTTCAAATATATGGAATCAACAGGATTATAATTCTTGCGATAACATTAGATTAGACGTACTGTTAATTAATTTAGCAGTATGTTTTTTCGTTAAATGTGAATAACGGTCAGCCATAACAATAGACTTATGCCCTAAAATTTCTGCAATATCTAATAAACTTCCGCCATTCATAGCAATATAACTTGCTGTCGTATGTCGTATGTCGTGAATGTGAAAATCTTCCAATCCAATATTTTTAATTATTTTTTGCAATTTGCCACGAACATAAACAAGTTTACCTGTTTTTTTATTTATAAATAGCTTATCTTTTATATCATTATTTTCTATATAATCTGAAATAACTAACAGCACATTTTGAGGTAGTGGAACACCTCGACTAGTTTTATTTTTAGTATCTTTATAAGAAACTTGCGCATTTTTAAAATCAAAATCTTTTATGCTTAGATTTAAAACTTCTGAATATCTTGCGCCTGTTGTAAGAGAAATTAAAAAGAAAACATATATTAATTCAGAATCAGACTTACAAGCTGTAAACAATTTTTGCAATTCCACTTCCGATAAAAATCTTTTACGTCCTTCAGGTTTAACTTCTGTTGTTACATTGCTCATTGGATTAATAGAAATTAATTCCAAATCCTTAGTAGCATATCTAAGCACAGCAGAAAGACACATTAAATATTTATTGATCGTGTTAGCTTGTCGCACCACTAATTTATTACCCTTTTTAAATTTTTCGTTTTCAAGGATATTTTTACATTGAGTTATCATTGATGTAGAAAGTTTTTTAAGCTGAATATCGCCTAATTGGTTTTCCCACCAATCATACATAACTTCGTATTTTTCAGAATGTTTGTATCGACGTGGTGACACTTTTTTTCTAAAAAATGTTATAAGCTGCCTAAGTGTTTCTATTTTTAAGCCGTCTTCAGTCATGAAAGAACTTTGCCTATACACACCTTCTTTCATTGCAACTTCCGTTTTTTGTGCAAAGTGTAAAGCGTCGTCTTTATTACTAAATGTCTTTATGACGCGCTTGTAACCTTTAATTCTAATATCAACTTGATACGTAATACCTTTTTTGTTTTTAACTTTTTTTATATTTGCCATTTTTTTACCGCACTTTTACCGCACTAAAATATTAAAAATTAATAAAATAAATTAAAATACATGTAAAAACAAAAAACCTTAAAAGTCAAGAGTTACTTTTATAATCTTTTATTTCTTGTTATAATTTATTATTAAAAACATCTAAAAACAAAAACTTAATATCCTCGTGTTTATTTAATGTTCGTCAACAATCTTGACGAACTTTTTATTGCAAAAAAAAGAGGGCGCCTGTTAAACCCTCAGTACTTGAATTTACTCTAAAATTTTCTCTCTCTGTATAGAAAATTTTCACATCAAACCGAGCAGTGCTATAAGAGCACTGCGGTTTGTTATTTCGGCTATAAATGCTGTAAATAAACAGCAACAAAAAAGTTTTTAGTATTTCCCGAATTTTTGGTAGGATTCGCTCGCTTCGTTCAACATCACCCTACCGAAATTCGTTATGATGATACCAATCTCATTGCTTCTTGTAGCAATTCTTTTTGAGATGAAATCAATTTGTTTGCAAGTTCCATTTGAACTTTTGCTTGTTGGTAGTTTGCAATGTTATCTTTGAAACCAACGTTTGACAATTCTAACAAGCCTGAACGAATTTCGTTACGTCCTAAAACAGGTCTACCTGATTCTTCAGTTTCAATGTATTGACCGTCTTTAACTTCGTATAAACCGTTTTTGTTGTGGAAACTCATTGTTGCGATTTTATACAAAGGAACACGTTTTTTACCACCATCGGCTTTACCATAGATTGTACCGTCGTTTTTGATTTCGTAATCATCGTATTTACCTAAGTATTTACCATTATTTGGGTCAATCCAAAGTTTGATGTTAGTTGTTGGAACATCTAATGCACCACCCTTTGTAATTGTTTCTTCATAAAGGTCTGCACTCAAAGATTTTGTACCAGCCATGATTTCACCTTTATCGTTTAAGATGTAACCTTGAACTGTATTACCGTCTTTGTTTGTATAAACACCTTCGTTGTTGAAATCAAATTCACCATGTCTTGTGTAAATTACCTTGCCTTCATCGGTACGAGTAACGAAGAAGCCTTCGCCTTCAAGGAATAGGTTTGCGTTTGCTGTACCAGGAGTAGATTTACCTTGTCCGAAGTTTTTATCGCAATTGTCAAGAACAGCACCACCTAAAAAGGTTTTGAATGTTACCTTATTCTCCTTAAATCCAGGAGTATATATGTTGGTCATATTTGTTGTAAGGGTATTCATCCATTCTGTTGTTGCCTTTTGCGTATTAAGCGCAGTTACAAAAGAATCATTCATAGCCGTTCTCCTTATTACTATTTCTGTTATTACGTTTTTCTTCCTTGTTGTCTTTTCTTGATTGATCTCTATATGACAAGTTTTCGTATTCTAATCCTTCATCATTGAACTTTTGCTTTAATAAAGGAATGTTAGATTTCAAGTATTGTTCTACTGCGGCATCTCCTGGTAAAAATTCTGCTGAAATTCTGCCATTGCGGTTAACTTTTAAGATTACTGATAAATCTTTGTCAAAGTCAACACGGAAAGATTTATTTGTTTCTTGAGATTCTTTTAAGGCATTCAATATGCTCTTTGAAACTTTTGCGGAATGTGCTTCTTCAACATCTTTCAATGTTGCTTGATTTGCCATATCTGTTGCTTTTGAATCTTGTGAAACTTGATTGTTGTTTTCAACTAAGTTTTGGAAGAATTTTGCATCTGCTTCTGTCATCTTAATTGATTTTTCTTCAGCCTTTTTAGCTGATGATGCAGAGTTAGATTTACTTGCTTTCTTTCTGTTTGTTGTTGATAAGTTTGCATCAATAAATTTAACGATGTCACTTGTTTTTGAAGTTGTTAAATTCTCTTTCAAGTCTTGTACAGGCGAAATTGGTGCGAAAGTAATAACTTTCATATCTTTAGCTGGTTTTTCAGGTTTGTTTAAATCAACAGGCTTGATTTCTCCAACTTCTGTTGCTACCGTATTTTTAATGATATTTGTATCATTGTCAACTTTTGAATTTGAAATAACTGATTTTTTGTTATCAACTTTTTCAGTTTTTGATGTTTTTTCATCTTTTAATAACGATTTGATGTTGTTGCTTACTGTGTTAATTTTTTCAGGTGAACTTGTATTTTTTGCAAATTTATCGCTTGCTACAAATTCGATTTCATCAGTTATAACCGGTTTAACGTCTTTTGTTTCAACGTTTTTAACTTCAACTTTTTCATTTTTTACGTTATTTTGAGATAAGTTAGCTTTTATATTATTTTTAGTAACATTTGTAACTGCTTCATCTTTAACAATATCTAAAGATTTGGTTTCTGCATTTGCGATTGAACCAACAACTTCCACATTGTCTGCTTTTTCAGCAACAGTTCCTGCAACCTCAGGTTTTTCAGTTATTTTTGTATCAACAAGGTCAGCTTTAGCAGTTGTACCAGCTACTTCTGGTTTGTCAGTAGCTTTTGCAACAGTTCCTGCAACTTCATTGTCAGGAGTTTCTGAAGATACTGTGTTGACAATGTCGAAATCAACAGGGATATCGTTTTTAGTAGTTTTGTCTATTACTAAATCCTCTGTCATTTTTAAATTATCTGAATTGTTAGAAATTTCAACTGTATCAATGTCGCTTGTAACTTCTGCATTGTCATTCAAGTTTGATTGTTGATTTCTGTTATTGCTTGATAAATCCAACAAATCAGACTCATTAGAATTGTCTTTATGTAATTTTGATTTATCATTTTTTTCTGTTTCAATTTCTTTGTCTGATTTTATTGCAGTTGAAACCTGTGCAATTTGGTTTTCATTTTTGTTTGCCTTTAATTCAATTTGTTTGTTATTAACTAAAACAATTTCTTTTACAAGTTCTTTTTCGGCTTTTTCGTGAATAGAAAGTTTTTGGTTTTGAGTTAAGTTTTCTTTGTTTAATGTTTTGTCAAAAGAGGTTTTATTTTCTGTTGTAGAAATAAATTTAAAATCTTTTACCGCATCAGCATTCTTACCAACAGTTTCAGTTGAGTTTGTGGGTTTAATATCTGTTTTAGTGTTGTTTGCAACCTCAATGTCAGACATCATAGATACTGCATCTTTAAATGAAGTACCTTCTGCTGTTTTAATTGCAGGCTTTGTAGTCGTAGCTTGCGCTACTTGAACATTGTTATCAAGTTTTTGGGCTGATGTTTTGTTAATTTCCATGTTCTCTCTCTATTTCTCTTTGATATTGCTCTAGCAACTCTTGTTCTTCTCGTGTTTCTCTTGATTGTTGGAAGTATCTTTGAACGCCTAACTCTGACATATTTTTTAATTCAGCTGCTTTTTCTTCTGCAATGTATGCGTCTCTAGATTTTTCCTTATGTTTTTCAAGTACCTTTACTGCTTGCTCTAATTCAACTAGCTTTTGCATTTCTTGTTGAACTATTTCTTCTTTTTCTTGTCTTACAAGTTCAAGCTGTTCGGCTTTTTCCCACAAGTGATGCAAGTAGTTGTCGTATGCTTCCATCATTGTGAAATCTGCGTGTCTTTGGTTTTGTTTTGTCGCCTCAATTTCAGCATTGTTACGTTGAATATCTGCTTCAGCCTCGTATAACGCTTGCTGAGCTTTTTGAAGAACCATTAATTGTTCTTCTTTTTTACGTATTCTAAAATCAAGTACTTTTTGTAGTCTATAAACGAAAGGCATATTACACTCTCACGTTAACATTATGGGGCATAATGCATCAAGTTTATACATCTATTTGTATGATTTATTTAATAATTTATTTTAAAAAGTCAATATTTTTTAAATTTGAGCAATAATAACTCTATCAATTCCAGCTAAATCTTTTTCTATTTGAATATTTTTGTAGCCTTCTTGTTCTAGTGTTTGTTTTATATCTTCGCTTTGACCTAAACCCATTTCAAATAATAAATACCCATTTTTGTTTAAGTAATTTTTTGCGTTTTTTGAGATTTTTTCGTAAAATTCTAACCCTTTTTCGTCTTTTGTATAAAGTGCTAAATCTGGGTCAAAAGTGACTTCTTTTTGAATTGTAGCTTTTTCGCCTAATGGAATGTATGGTGGATTTGAAACGATTAAATCATATTTTTCACTAACCTTTTCAAAAAGGTTTGATTTTAATGTTTTAACTTTTTCGCTCAAGTCTAAATTTTTAATATTTTCCTCTGCAATTTTTAACGCATTGTCAGACACGTCAAGAGCCGTTGATTTACTTAATGTATATTTAGCAATGGTACATGCTAAAATGCCTGTACCTGTTCCGATATCAAGTGCAGATTTAAGATTGTTTTTGTTTATAATATCAATAGCTTTTCTTGCTAAAATTTCAGTTTCATCACGAGGAATAAGAGTATCTTTAGAAACCTTGAACTTGTCGCCCATAAAGTATGCAAAACCTAGAATTTGTTGAATTGGCATTCGTGTTCTGGCACGAAGTTGAGCTTTTTCTTTAACAATGCTAAGTTTACCTTCATCTAAGCGTTTGCCCATAACGATATCAACGGCACTGTATCCGCAAAAATGTTCAATAAGCATTTTTACTTCAGCATTAGCCTCGCTTTGCTCAATCCCTGCTGAAGTCAATATTTTCACTATTTCTACTATACTCATCTAAAATCTCACTTATCATTGTTTTTAAATCATATTTTGACAAATTTGTTGTATCTTTTTTGTCTATATTATATTTTTTGCACAAACGCTCGTAATAATAAAGTTGTTTTTTTGTTGGCGGTTCTTTTTGCATTTTAACATCTTGCAAAAATTTTCTTTTTTGTTTTTCAAATGCTTTTTGAGCCTCAATTAAAGGCTTTTGCGATTCTTTATAATTGTAATAAGATTTGCACTCTTTTAAATATGAAAGAGTGTCAGATTTAAAATCTTCATCATAAAGAATATTTTCCAAAAATTCAAAATGAGGGTTGTCCATTTTGAAGTAATATTCTTCATCTTCAACAAATTTTTCATATATTTTTTGAATATCAAAATTAGGACATTTTTTTACTAATGCCCTTAAAAAGTTACATAACGCTGATTTTTGAGTTTTGCTCAACGTTAAATAAATTTTATTTTTAATGTATGACATAACATAATATTAACGCAAAATATCTTTAACAGATAATTTTTCACCGATTTTTGCGTGGTGGAATGCCAACATTTTTTTGTAAATAGGATTTGAAACGTTTGATGCTGGAACAGAAACTGTTTTTTCTTCTTTTTCAACAGGTGCTTCAACTTTATCTAAAACTTGTAATCTAATTACTTTGTTATCCATTTTTAAATCCTCTTTAAATCTCTCGTACTTATATAAAGAAAATTTTTAGAAAAAAATTGCCTTTTTTGTATGATTTTATATTAACAAATCTTTACAAAGTTGTAAATAATGTGTAAAATGTAATTTGTAAAAAAGGTTTCAAATCATGTAGGCATCATGGTTTTAGCTGTTTGTAAATTTTTGTAAAAATTTTTTAAATATGTCTGAAATCATGACAATTACTGATAGAGAAACCACTTTATATAAATATAGTATCAGTATAATTATGGATAGACTATGGCGTTAACACTAGATAACATCAGACAACTCTATAATTTACAAAAGGCTTCTGACAAAGAGGTTATGGAGTTTGCAAAAGCAAACAACATCGAAATCAGCTTGTCAGGGTTTAAGAATACTGCAAATTTAAACGACTTAAAAGGAAATGCAGGTGGTTCTGTATTTGGTTTTAATAACAAACAAAGTGCACAACAAAAGACTCCTGTAGCATTTACGCCAAAAACTAACTTTAATTTTGGAAATACTCCAAAATTTAGCGCAAATCCGCCATCATTAAGTCAAAATACGTCTATTTTTGGTAATGGCTTTGGAGTCGGAAATTCAAATACTCCTTCATTGTCTCAAACTCAAAATGTTGGTCAATTAGCTTCTACATCAGGTGCGTTGGGCAAAGATTATGCTGCTGACTTCAAAAAGACACATAGCAATTGGTTTAAAAATATGAATTTTAATTTTGCAAAGGTGTCAAATGACACCGTTGATTCATTCTTGACTGAACAATTTGCTAAGGGTGATGAAATTAAATCCAAATTTGCTGGTAAAATTACAGATCCAGAAATGTCACGAGTTGTAAGTGTAAAATACAATGAACAAACTGGTGAAATTATAAAAATTCACGATGATGGTTCAGAACACAAAGAACAAATGACGGCAGAACAATTAAAAATGTACCAAGGAATAAGTAAAAAATATAAATTGGTATCATCTGAATATGTTGACGGTCGTGTAATTGAACACATGGCAAATGGTAAAACTCGTGAAAGAGAAGCCTTCTTTGGAGAACGTGGATACCAAAAAGACGGTAATTCTGTAGATGAAGAATTGCAAAATGCGTTCCCAGAAGATTATGCAAATATTAAAACAGATGATGACAGAAAAACTTTGATGGCTAGATATATCAAAGAAAACATGAAAAATATGTCATCAGAAGAACGTGAAAGAAAAATTGATGAATTATTAAAGAACACTGACCGTTCATCTACATCAGGTATTTACTTGATGTCGATTGCAGGTGGTTTGTCTAGAGCTGCAAGAAAACATGCAAATAGTAGAATTATTACATCTCGTGATTCTGTAGATGCTCAAGTTACAACTGCACAAGCAGCAATTACTCAAGGCATTTCAGAAAGAGGCTTAACATCTGCAGACCAAGCTCAAGCCATTAGGGATGCTGAAGAACTTGCTGATGATTTTGGTCAAGGTACTCATTATGCACAAACAGTAGGTTCTAACATTGCTACAATCTCTGCAGATAACATGGAACAAGCGGGCATGTCAGCTATGAAAAGAGATGCTTCTACTTTTTCAAGAACTGCAACAGAAGTTATTGAAAGTACAAAAAGTACGCATGAAGTATTGATAGAAGCTTTAAATGGCAATAAAGAATTCGCTGATAAAGTAGAAAATGAAATAGCAGATAAATTTTTTGAAAAAACTGGTCAAAAAGGCGGAAAAATTCAAAATATCAGTACAGATAGTAATGGCGTAACAAAAGCTCAAGTTTGTGCTGTATCAGGTTGTGCAGAAATTGAATTTGATTTATTAAATGGTGACACACAAGCTGCATTGAAAAAATTTGCAAAGCTTAACATGGCTACTGTTAGTGATGAACAAAAGGCTGGTTTAAGCCGAGTTGCTCGTCAATCTATAAGTACAGTAAAACCAGAAGAAATGCAAGCTGTTGCTCATTTAGGTGTAACGTCAGAAACTAGTATTCAAGATGCAAAAGTTCAAGCTCAAGTGATTACTGAACGTTATGAAGGTTTTGAAGAATTACCTGAAGATGCAAGAAAGGCATACTTAAGTGAACAAGGTAAACAAGGCTATAAGTATCAAGAAGAAAACCAATTAATGGCAGATGATTTAGGTCGTAAGCATGATGTTGATGATATTTATAACATTACAAATGCTGATTTTGTTCAAATGTATGAAAATGCAAAAATTCAACAAGAAATCGCACAAAGAACTGTTGATTCAGGTAATGAAGATGCAATGACAAATTTAGCAAACCACGCCTATGAATTAGATCCTGACAATGTTGAAGATATTGTTAAGATGTTAAAAGAACAAGGTTCTGATAAAACAAAACAAGCCTTGGAAGAAGCTAAAACTCGTTACGAAGAACAAGCTCAACGAGATAAAGAAATAGCAGAAGCCAAGAAGGCAGAAACAGAACGTGCAAAAACAGCTCAAGCTGAAACCGAAAAAGCTAAATCTCAAGCTCAACAACCAACAAAAAATACTCAAACAGTTGCACAAAGTAGCGGTCAACAAGTTAAGGCTCGTACTAATTTTTCAAATGTAAGTATTTTAAAGGCAATTTCAACAAAAGAATTTAAAGAAAAATCAATTGCTGAAAAGAAAGAAGTATTTAAGCAATTGAATACTAGAGAACGTGCTCAAGCAATTGGTGAAATGGTTGAAACTACAGATGCTACATCATTGAAAAATATGATGTATAGTAGCTTTAAGACTGATATTTTGAAATATTTAGTTCAACATTCAAACGCTAAAAATAACCAAAAATTAAAATATGTTGAAAGATTCCTATCTCCAACAGATAAAAAGATGCTTGAAGAAATGCAAGAACAACACAAAAAGAATAAACTTATATTATAAAAATAATTAGAAAAAGGCGGTCAGTCCATATTGGACTGACCGCCTTTTTGTTTATCTTAAATTAAGCATGTTCAATTTGTAATGTAACTGTTGTTAAGTCACAAACTTCTGAAGGTCCAAAGTATTGGATAGCACCAGGGAATAAGTAACGGTCATTCATTGCCCATTCTTCTCTCATTGCTTCTAATTCTTTGAACACTTTGCCGTCTAATTTGATTAATGCTTTTTGGATAACAGGTTTCATTTCACCGTGACGTTTTTCCATATTCATCATCATAGTTAGAGGAACACCACCAGCAACCCATTCTTTAGCAGGTTTAATCAAGTTTTTAACTGATGATAAATAACCAGTTAGACCAAAGTTGATTAGAGCAAAGGCGTTGAAACCTAATGAGTAGCAGTAATCAGCATCAAAGTTTGAAGGGAATGCGCAACGTCCTTCATAACCAAAGAAGTGAGCTTGGTCTGAGAATTTACCAACATAAACGCCTTCATCTTTTAATTCATTTAATCTAGTTCTAATCATTTCAATTAATAATTTTTCAGTTTCAATTCTAGAAACTTGAACATTACCGTGAGGGTCTCTGTCCATTAATAATTGAGCTTTGATTAAAGCAGGTAAGCTCAAGAATAATTTTGCATTATTTTCATCTAATTTTGAAGCGATAATTTTGAATTTTTCTTCAGAACGAACATTTTGATATGTTTCATCAGATTCTAATTCGTGAGTTAAATCGTTCAAGCTAGAAATCAAATCTTTCATTTCTGGAATGAATTCAATTAAACCTTCTGGAACGATTACAATACCGAAGTTTTTACCATTTTCAGCACGTTTGCAAATGATTTTGCACATGTCTTCAACGATTTGGTTTAATGACATTTTCTTTTCTTCAACTTCTTCTGAAACTAAGCAGATGTTTGGTTGAGTTTGCAATGCAGCTTCAACAGCAACGTGAGATGCGCTTCTACCCATGATTTTAATGAAGTGCCAATACTTTTTAGCTGAATTTGCGTCTCTTTGAATGTTACCGATTAATTCAGCGTAAGTTTTTGTAGCTGTATCAAAACCGAAAGAAACTTCAATTTGGTCGTTTTTCAAGTCACCGTCAATTGTTTTAGGACAACCGATTACTTGAATGCCAGTATCGTGTTTAACAAACCATTCTGCAAGTAATGCAGCGTTTGTGTTAGAGTCATCACCACCGATGATAACAACAGCAGAAATGTTCAATTTTTTACAAACTTCTAATGATTTTTTGAATTGTTCTTCTGTTTCTAGTTTTGTTCTACCAGAACCGATGATATCAAAACCACCTGTGTTTCTGTAAGCATCAATGAATTTGTCATCAAATTCAACGTATTTGCCGTCGATGATACCAGATGGACCACCTAAGAAACCATATAATTTATTTTCTTTGTTAGCTTGTTTTAATGCGTCATATAAACCTGCAATAACATTGTGTCCGCCAGGAGCTTGACCACCTGAAAGAATTACACCTACGTTTTTAACGCCTGATGCTTTTTCTTCGTTTCCTACTGCAAATTCTACGATTGCTTGACCGTAAGTTTTTGCGAACAATTCTTTGATTTGTTCTTTATCTTTTACGGCTTCTGTTTTTTCTTTTTCAACGCAAATTAACTTGTTGATGCCTGCTTTTAGGCTTTCAGGAAGTTTTGGTTGATATTTTAATCTTTCTTGTTGTAATGGTGAAAGTGTTTTCATAATCTTTTTCCTTCTTTCTTTAATACCCAATTAAAATATATCATAAATATACTTAATTTACTTTTTCTTTTTCCATTAATTGGCGAACATGCTTTCTAACATCCTCTTTTTGTGGAAAGTTAGTAAATTTTGTCAAAGTTTCTTTGAACAATTGAATTGCATCATCAATTTTTCCGGCTTTTTCATAAGCGTAAGCTAGGTTTAAATGTATTTTGTAATCTTTTTTGATTTTCATTGCTCTTTCATAGTATGCAATACATTCCGGCATGTTATCAGAGCAATATAAAACAAGTCCCATTTGAGAATTTGCATCATAAGATTTTGGTTTTAATTCAATTGCTAAGTTACAATAAATGATTGCGTTTTCCCAATCGCCCATTTTTGAATAAGCGACAGATGCGGCAAGTGCTGCATCAAAATTTCCAGGTTGAAGTTCTAATAATTTTAAGTAAATATCAAGAGCTTTCTGAGTCAATGAAAAATCATTTGCAAGGTGTTCTTTTGCCTCAAAAACTTTAGCCACAAGCATCGCATACTTTTTGTTGCAGTCTGAATTAAATATGTAGTCTGCTAATTCTGATGCTTTTTCAATATCGCCAATTTGCATGTATGTTTCAGCAAGTGCTTTTACATTTGCTTCATCTTGTTTGTATTTAAAACTTTCTACAAAATATTTTATAGCATCTTCAAATTCTTTTCTTTTGTAATGAATCAAAGCTACGTTATACAACGAATTTTGGTCGGTAGGATAGCTTTCTAAAAATATTTTGTAATTTTCTAATGCTTTATCATCTAGTTCAAGTTGTTGATATGCAAGTGCTAAATTGTAGTAAGCATAATTTTCAGCATTACTTTGTCTTAGGGCAATTTTGAAAAATTCAACAGCTAAATTATATTTTTTTTCGTTATATAATTCTCCGCCTCGAGTAAAATATGCATCAAATGTAGACATTTTTTCCCGAACTTGTCTAAAATATGTTTTAATTCGTTCTATTAATAATCCTTGCATAATTTTATTGTATTATAATTATATGAAAATGCTATAGATTTAAAGAAGGATTTTTTATGTTTGATTATATATCGGGAAATTTAGCATATAAAACTCAAAATTCAAAAGGGTGCTACTTTACAGTTGATGTAAACGGAGTTGGTTACAGAGCTGAAGTTGTAGCGTCTGATTATGATAAAAAAAATGTAAATGATGATGTTAGGATTTTTACAGTCTTAATTCATAGAGAAGACGCAATGCTTCTTTGCGGATTTCTTTCTAAAGAAGCTCGTGACATTTTTAGAGTGTTAACTTCGGTTTCTGGTGTTGGTGTAAAAATGGCTTTGACACTGCTTAACGAATTTGAAATTAGCGATTTAATTTATTTTGTAATCAACGAAAATTCAAAAGAATTAACAAGGGCAAAAGGTGTCGGTGCAAAATTGGCACAAAAAATTGTTATTGAATTAAAAGACAAATTTATAAATTTACAACCAGAATTGAAAAAATCTTCTATTTCTGCTGAAATTCCACCTCAAACAGAAGACGTACGAAATATTTTGTTGTCTCTTGGTTATGAAGAAAATGAAATTTTGTCAGCAATAAAACATGCAATATCTAAGGGGCATGATGTTAATAATTCAGAAGAATTTTTAAGGGTAACCTTACAAATTTTATCAGCCTAAAATGCTTGCAAATTCTCATGTTGAGCATGCTTAATGTTTGTAAACTTTTTGTAACAATCGTAAGAAATACTAGCAAAAATTGCTTTGTCGATACGTTCATGTATATGTAGGTAAATAAGGTTATTATATTCATGATTAATCCAATCAGTGCAAATTCAATTGCTCCAAAGACAACAAAAACAAGCATTTTTTATGTTAACGACTTGCACGGACAAACAATGAAGATGGAAAAGGTTTACAACATGTCAAAAGCATTTGACCAATTTGTTCCGTCTGAAAAAACAACTAAATTAAAATTGTCTTCTGGTGATATTATGTTAGGTGAAAGCTCAAAACCAAACGTAATTGCATCTAAATTTTTAGAAATGATTGGTGTTACTGCAACTGCTGTTGGTAACCATGAATGTGATGGCGATTCTAAACAATTATATGATTTAACAAAAGATAAAAACTACAAAATGTTAGGTCTAAATGTTAAAATTGACGAAAAAAATCCATTAAGTAAAAGAATTGAAAAATCTTATATTCAAGAAAAAGATGGTGAAAGATATGGCATTATCGGTTTATTACCACCAGATTTATTCACTCGTGTAGCAAAACCAGACAACTACAAAGATTTCAAGGTAGATGATTTTGACAAAACAATTAAAGATGTTCAAGAAGAAGTAAACAAATTACAAGAACAAGGCGTAAATAAAGTTATCGTTATTTCTCACGCAGGCAACGCTAACGAAAAAAGATTAGCTCAAGAAACTTCTGGTATTGATGTAATCTTAGGCGGTCACTCTCACGAATTAATCAAAGACGTAAAAGAAGGCGAAAACTTGTTATACGGTAAAGACGGTAATCCTGTTGTTATTACACAAGCTGGCAAAGATGCTGATAACATTGGTGTTTTAAACTTAGAATTTGATGAAAACGGTGTTATTACAAAAGTTCAAAACAACGTAACTCCAACAAAAGGTTTCAGAAGAAACTTAATCATGAAATACTTCTCAGAAAAAGTTTTAGGTAAACCTGAAATGGTTGGTACAGTTAAAGCTGCTGACCCAGAACCAGCAAATAGATTAGGTGCAGAAAACCCACACGCAGACTTTGTTGCAGATGCAATGAAAGAAGCAACAGGCGCTGAAATCGCAATTTTAGGTTCAGCTAACTTAAGAAACACATTTGAAGCTGGTGCTATCACTTCAAGAGACGTATCAAGTATCGTTCCATTCAAAAACGGTATGGTAGTTGCTCCATTAAGTGAAAAAACTTTAGTTGATGCTTTAAAATTTGGTGCTCATTCATTAGTTAGCGCAGGTACAAAACCTGGTATCTTACAAGTTTCAGGTTTAAACTATAAAATGAACAAAGCAGGTGAATTGCTTTCAGCTGATTTTGTTGATAAAAACGGTAACAAACAAGCATTAGATATTAACAATCCAAAAGAAGATAAAACATTTAAAGTGGCATTGGATACATACTATGCTAACGGTCGTGACGGTTTCTCTATGTTAAGCTGTATGGACAAAGTTGAACAAACTTTTGAAGACGATAAAGATAAAATGGTTATGGCTAAATTAAAAAGAATGACTCAAGCAGGTCAACCAATCGAAGTTAAAGCTGATAACAGAATCCAAATCGTAGACTAAATTTAAGGAAAAATTAAGAGATAATGAAAAGCGCCAAGTTTATTTTATAAACTTGGCGCTTTAGAATTTTTATATACTTTAATAAAATTGTAAACAAATGTAACAACATAACTCAAAACTCTAAAGTTTTCATGTGATTGAGCCGATATATAAAATGTAAGGGAAAACAAATTAGTAGTAAGGGAAATGTGGAATATGGCTTTAAATGTATCTTATGTTCAACAATATTATCAAGGAATTGATGCTCAAAGTTTAAAATCAGCAACAAGAAACATCTTAGCTAACGCTGAAGCAAAAGCTACTGCTAATCAAGTTAAAGGTGTTGATGTTGATTTATACAATGGTCAAATTGACGCTATGACTGCAAGACAAGTTGCAATGTCAGGTGCAGGCTTACAAGTTACTTTAAATCACAATTTAGAAACAGCAATTAAATTCTTAAAAACAAAAGCTGCAGAATCAACAAAATCTTCAAAAACTGCAGATGTAATTTCAATTGCTTCAACAGATAAAGATAAAGAAGGCTCAAATCCTTTCTACAACGGCGATGTATATGATTATTCTAAAAAAGAAGAAGAAAAGAAAGAATACTTATTCATCAATGTTGCATAAACAAGTTTTATAATAAATTTCCTTATTTCCTTCCCTATATACAAATTTTCCAAGCCACCTGCCGGGTGGCTTTTTTTTTATAAAACTTTGTTTTTTCCCTCAAAAGATTATTAATTATTATTTCAGATTATTGCTTCACTCAGACAAGTCGCTCATTTCACTTCGTTGTCGTTCGTTATGTCATTGCTACTTCGGCGTTATGCTTCGCTTCAGCCTATGCAAAATTTGATCTGACTAAATCATTTTTAAGACTAAAATTGATGCCAATGCAAAATAAACAGCAAGTCCTAAAACATCAATTGCAGTTGCAATTACTGGACCTGATGCTACTGCTGGGTCAATATTCATTTTTTTCATTGTAAATGGAGTTAATGTGCCGATTAAGGTTGCAAGTGCCATGTTTATTGCCATTGCGATACCTACTATAAAACCAAGCTCAAAGTTTTGTTGCCAACCCCAAGTAAATAGGGTTACTAAAACGCCAAAAAATGCACCAATCAATAAACCAATGAAACTTTCTCTTAAAATGTGTTTAATCATTGAGCCAGTTGTGATTTGACCTGTTGACAAACCACGTACAATAAGTGTAATACTTTGAGTGCCGATGTTACCTGCCAAACCTGCAAGTAGTGGAATAAAGATAGCTACAATTGGCAAAGCCTTTAATGTATGGTCAAAACAGTTGACAACATTAACTGCGATTAGCTCACCAATTAATGTTACAAAAAGCCATGGTGTGCGTGCTTTCATTGATGTAAATACGCTACCTTCAAGGATTTCGTCCTCGTCAATGCTACCTGTTGAAATACCAGATGATGCATAAATTTCTTCTGTGGTTTCTTCTTCCAATGCATCTTGTGCGTCGTCCCAAGTTACAATCCCTCTAAGGTGATTATATTGGTCTACTACAGGCAAAGAGTCAAATTGGTATTTCATAAATACGTCTGAAATGGTGTCTCTATAATCATCAATGTGAAGTTTTACAATGTCCGCATTCATTATGTCTTTAACTTTTGTTTTAAATGATGAAGTTAAAAGAGTTCTTAACGATAAAACACCCAACAAGTGATCTTGATTATCAGTTACGTAAACGTAATACAAGTCGATGTTGTCTTCTTCCGCTTTTTCTCTAATATAGTCTAAAACTTCTTTTACCGTCATTTCTTGGGTTACAACCATAAATAACGGTGTCATCATACCACCAGCCGTATCTTCATCGTAGTTCATCAATTCACGAACTTCAGAAGAAAACTTTTTAGGTAAAGAATCTAAATATGCTTCAGTATCATCTTCTTCCATATCACCCAAAACGTCGGCTGCGGCATCATGTGGTAAGTTTTGGATAATTCTTGCCGCTAAATCTGTGTCAATATCTCCCAAAATTTCAACTTGCAAATTTGGTGGAAGATATTCAATCATTTCGGCAGCTTTGTCTTCGTCAATAAGATTGAAACATTCCAAACGTTCTTCTGGCTTTAATTCTTGAAAAATATCAGCTAAATCGGCAGCGTGAAATCCGTTCAATTCTTCAGCTAATTGAGCGGTGGTTTCGTCGGCTAGGATTTCACGTATTCTATCTACGGTTGTTTGAATATCAATCATAGTTTTATTATATCCTAAATATTTTTTTTAGTTTATAATAATTTTATTAAGATTTTTTTTGAAAAGAGGAATTATATGCTAAAAGATTTATATCTAAACAAAGTTGAAAATGCTATTGATACAGCGATTAAAGCTGGTAAACTTGGTCAAATGACTGAATATACTCCAGGTTCGTTAAATGTTGAAAAGCCAAAAAATCCAGAATTTGGAGATTTTGCAATTAATGTTTCATCATTAGCAAGAAGTGCAAGAATTGCGCCGCCTCAAATTGCGAACGTGATTGTAGAAAATTTAAAGAATGAAGGTTATGAAGCGTCAGTAATGGGCGGTTTTATAAACTTCAAAACTGGTAAAGAGCTTTTAGCTAACGCTATTGAAGAAATTTTTAAAGAAAAAGAAAATTACGGCAAACCTAAAAATATTAAAGCTGAAAAAATTAATTTGGAATATGTTTCAGCAAATCCAACAGGTCCTTTTCATATCGGACATGGTCGTTGGGCTGCAATGGGTAGCGCATTAGCAAATCTTTTAAAATTCTATGGACATGATGTTTACCAAGAATTTTATATTAATGATGCAGGTTCTCAAATCCAAAAATTAGGTAATTCTTTAAAAATTAGAATTAAACAGGAATTAGGTGAAAATGTTGATTTTCCAACTGATGAAATAGAAAGAAAGAATTTCTATCCTGGAGATTATTTAGTGCCTGTTGCTAAAAAATTCTTAGAAGATAACAAAGCATTAGTTGAAAGTGTTAACAAAAATATTGATAAAATTGATTTACAAGTTTTTTGTGATTTTGCAAAAGCTGAAATGGAACGCTTGCAAAGGGCATTGTTAGATAACTTTAGAGTTCATTTTGATAAATTTTATTCAGAATTAACACTTCATCAATCTGGTAAAGTAGAAGAATCTTACAAAAAGTTAGAAGAAAGTGGCAAATTGTATGAAAAAGAAGGTGCAATTTGGTTTAAATCTTCTGAATACGGTGATGATGAAGATAGAGTTATAAAAAAAGCAGATGGTTCAAATACATACCTAACTGCGGATATTGCTTATCACAAGGACAAATTAGACAGAGGTTTTGATAGATTAATTAATATTTGGGGTGCAGACCACCACGGTTATGTAGCCCGTGTTAAGGCTTCTATTGAGGCTTTAGGTTATGATCCAAATAAACTTGAAGTGCTTTTAGGTCAACTAGTAAATCTTGTTATCAATGGCGAACAAACAAGAATGGGAAAACGTAAAAATATGATTACGTTAGACGATTTGATAGAAGAAGTTGGCGTTGATGCAACTCGTTTTTGGATGTGTATGAGAGATATTGATAATACTTTAGATTTTGATATTGAACTTGCAAAAAAATCAACAGATGAAAACCCTGTATTTTACGTTCAATACGCACATGCAAGAGCTTGCTCAATATTAAGAAATGCTGTTAATGACAGAAAAGATACACAAACTGGTGAAACAATAAAAGCACCTTTGACAAAAGATGAATTAGATAATTTAATCAATAAATTTGACAAAACTTTAATTGAAAATGATATTGATAGTGCAAAAAAATTAATCTTGAAACTTGAAGAATTCAAATCTACAATTGTAAACTCAGCAAAAAACAGAACAGTTTACACAATTTGTAGATATGTTCAAGAGCTTGCAAGCGAATTTCACTCATTCTACAATGCAACAAGAGTAATTACAGACGACAAACAAACTACTCTTGCTCGTCTATCTCTTGTTTGTGCTGTTAAATTAGTTTTAGAACAAGGTTTAGGAATTTTAGCCGTATCTGCTCCTGAACACATGTAATCAATAAATTTATTTAAAATGGCGGTTTTGAGTTTTACTCAAAACCGCCATTTTTTCTTATTTTTAAATTCCTACAAATTTCTTTTCACCAAGAATATCTCCGTGAAGTGTTTTAACTTCGTGGTCGAACGGAATATTTGCCCAATTCATTTTCTTCAGCATGCTAAGAGTTGTAATCTCACGAGCTTGCATATCACAATCTAAAATCTTAATTAAAATTCCGTCAGCTTCTTCTAGGTTTACTACAATACAAAGTCCGCCAGCACCAACTTTTGCGACTAAATTATCAGAACCTTGCATAATTTTTGTGTCTAATCTGTCTTCACCACCAATGATATACGGGTGATTGCGAAAGGCATTGCGAATTTTTTTGTATTTTTCTGATGTAAATAAGTTTAAGTATCCCTTTAGCATATTTTCTAATGGCATTGAACAAATTGGGACTCCACAGCCGTCTTTTGTAATTGGATAGTCTTCTTCAATTTCACAAAAATCATAAATTCTATTTTTAATTTCTTGTTGAAGTGGGTGTTCTAGTTGGTCATAGGTGTCTAAATCCCAACCATTTTTTTTGCAAATGGCTAACATCATAATGTGTTTACCAACGCAATTATTTTGGAAAATATTAGGTTCTTCACCATTTTTAATCATTTCTTCTAAGGCTGTTTTTGAAATAGGTTTATGAATACCACATCTCAACTTGCTTTCATCAACACCAATTTTATTTAATAGGTGTTTTGCAAGTTCAACGTGACACTTCTCTCCCGCATGAGAAGCGCAACAAATTGCAATTTCTTCTTCTGTGAAATCTAAATCATAATCAAGTATCAAAGATGCTTGGATAGGTTTTGCGCAAGAACGTAAATAAAACGGATAGCCAAAAGTTTCGCCAAATTCAAATCCAGAAGAAACTACAAAACCTAAATGTTCTTGTTCAACAAGTCCATCTCTAAAATATTTTACTAATCTTTGTGGTATGTAGCTATCTGGGTACATTAATTTTTCTTAAACATTGATAATAACTTAGCTAATTTAGCTTTTAAAAGCATGTTTTGTTTTTTTAATTCTTCAATTTCAGCAACGTATTTGCTTTCGTTAGCAGTAACACCTTCTGGAATGATAGAAGTATCTAAAATAAATCTTTTTCTAGCTTCTTCTTTGATAGTGATTAAAGATGCTGTATCTTTTTCTGTAATGTAACCTAAGTCAATCATAACTTGAGCAATCTTAGATTTTTGACCAGCAGCAGTAAGTTCTTTTTGTTTTCTGATAGTCATTTCTAATTGGTCAACGTTAATTTTGCCAACACGTTTGAAATATTCACCTGTTCTAAATCTACCTGACATAAAACCAGCCATTGCAACGATTTTAACAGGAACAGGCGCTTTAATCATATCTGCGTCCATTGCAGTCATGAATAATTTACAAACTTCTTCAAGAGTCCAAAAACGGTTCAACGCAATTTCCATGATAGAAAGACCTTCGTCTAAATCTTCCATAAACAAGTACATATTTGGTTCAAAACCTTTTTGACGTTCTTCTAATTCAGATTTACCAACATAAGAAAGAATAGGAACGTACAAATGTAAAAGGTCTTCTTCTTTTCTGTTGATAAAGTCTTCAGAAAGCAATGATTGTAGGTCTTCATACAAATGTAAGAAGATTACTTGTTTAATCCAAAGAGGAAACTCTTTTAGCTTTTCTATGAAATTGTTTAATAAATTTTTTTTCAAAATACTCTCCATTAAGTATTCTTTTTTATACATTATATATTATAATATAAATAAAGGCAAGTTTATTATATAAATATATAAAAGGAAGAAAATGAGCGTAGATGGATTTTCAATGTCGAGTTTGGGACTACCCAAGGATATAACTTCAGCGCAAATGACAGCGAGTACTGAGCAGGCGGTTTTGAATGCTGGTGAAAAGGTTGTTGGCAAAATTGACAGAGCTTTAAATAAAAAGATTGATAATAATACAGACGAAGAAAAAGAAAAAAATCAATTTTTTGAGGATGGTTTTCAAAAAGATGACGATGATGATAACGAAGATGAAAACCAAGAGGAAGAAGCAAAAGGTTTTTCAGTAAATCAAGATGAAATTTTCAATGATGGTATAGCTAGAAAAAAACGTTTTAAACGCTATAAAGCACCGGTAATAAAAGATCCTGAAAATATAACAATACGTATTAATAATAACTTGAATAATATTGAATTATATAATATAGTAACTAATAAGACTGTTGAGATTATTGATGCGGAAGATTTTGTCAACATGGTTAATAAGCTGGATTATAATTCTGGAATTTTAGTTAATAAAAATATTTAAAGAGGTACAATTTAGAGGTTTTTATGAATCCATATTTAAAGACATATCAAAAAAATGAAGTTGAGACAGCATCTCCAGAAAAAATTTTAATTTTGCTGTATGACGGAGCTATTCAGTTTTTAAATAAAGCAAAAATTGCGATGAAGGACAATAATATTGCTGAGATTCACAATAACATAATGAGTTGTGAAGAAATTATTGAAGAATTCATCAATACAGTAGATGAAGAAAAGGGTGGGGAGTTTGCAGTAAGAATAAAGGCTTTATATCAATATTTTTATAATACTTTGGTTATGGCGAATATAAAAAAAGACGAGTCTAAAATTGATGAAGTATTGAGACATCTAGTGGATTTGCGTGCAACTTGGAAGCAGGCAATTGCAATCGCAAATAGCCAACGTGCCCAATTAAGTTCAGGTGTTTCGGATTACGAAGGTTAATTATGACTAAGCAATTTGACCAATTAAAAATGTTATACAAACAGGTTTTAGCGACCTCTGTTGAAGTTAAAAAATTTATAGAAAAAGAAAATTACGACGAGGCTTTATCAAGAGAAACTCACAAAGCACAATTGATTAGCAAAATTAATATTGTCAAAAATTCTTTTGATTTAACAGATTTTGAGCAATCTACTTTGAGAAAAATTGTAGAGGATATTCAAAAACAAGAAATGGAAAATATTTCAACTGTAAAAGATTTAAAAGACGATACAGCTTTAAAACTAAAAGCATTAAAGGCAAAGTCGAAAATTACGAATAAATATTCTGGAGATACAGAACCACAGGAAGGTTCTATACTAGATTTTAATGAGTAATTTTTGCATTATAATATATCTATGGAAATATCAAAAAACGATAAAGCTAAAAAACTTGCAACAACAATTTCAATTTTTTCAAATTGTGTTCTTATTGCTATGAAAATTGTTGCAGGGATTGTGTCAGGAAGTATCGGGATTATTTCAGAAGCAATACATTCTTTTTCAGACCTGTTAGCTTCTTTTATTGCGTATTTTTCAGTAATAAAATCGGCAAAACCCGCAGATGAGGATCATTCTTACGGGCATGGAAAATATGAAGATTTGTCAGGTTTTATTGAGGGGTGGCTAATTGTTTTTGCTGCACTTTATATTGCATACGAAGCGGTTAAAAAGATTGTATTTCATTCAAATGTTGAAATTAGTGTAGATATTGGTATTTACGTAATGGCACTTTCGGCTGTAATCAACTGTTTTATAAGTTGGTACTTATTTCATGTTGCTAAAAAAACAGGTTCTATTGCGGTTTATGCTGATGCGGAACACTTAAGAACAGATATTCTTTCTTCAGCAGGTGTATGTTTAGGTTTGGTTTTAATCAAAATTACGGATATTCATATTTTAGACCCAATTATAGCTTTAGTTGTTGCAACAATTATCCTAGTTGCAGGGTTGAAAATTTGTAATCAAGCGAAAAACAATCTTGTTGATAAGTCCTTGAGCGAAAAAGAGGTTGAAAAGATTGAACAAATTGTGGATAGTTTTATTGACGGTTCGGAATTGATTACAATTAAAACCCTAAAAACAAGAAAATCGGGCATAAAAAAGAATATTGAACTTGTAATAGAAGCAAATAAAAATATGACTATCGAAAATAGCCATATTCTCTGTGATAAAATTGAGCGAAGATTAAGTGAAACTATTGGTAATACTGATGTTTCAATTCATTTAGAACCGAGTATTGAGCGAGTTCCAGCTTAGTAAGGCACTTGAAAAACCTAAAAAAATACGTTAAACTGAATAATGTTACAAATTACGAGGATAGCTTATGAAAATGTTTCAAAATAAAAAATCTGTTGCCTTCACACTTGCTGAGATACTTATGGTAATGGGTATCATTGGCGTTGTTGCGGCGATTACAATTCCAAATTTAAACAAAAATATTGGTGATCAAGAAAGGGTTGCAAAAGTTCAAACAATGGTCGCTGATGTTGATCAAGCCTATAAAATTGCACTAAAAAAATATGATGATGAATGGACTACAAATTCTTATGGTCCACGAATTTTAGAGTTTATGCAAACTAAGCTAACTTGTACAACTGCTAATGCATCAAACTGTGCTCCACTTACTTATAAACAACGAGGTTATGTGGTTTCAACTGGAATTCCAAATCAAGGAGTTGCTGCAACATTTAATGATGGTTCAACAATCTTATTTGGTGGTAATATTGCATATATTGACATTGACGGTAAAGGTGGATATCAAACTTTGGGAGTTGATGGCTTTTTCATAGGGTTTGGAGAAAATGGACTTTTGATGGACGGCTCTGAAAATGATTCAAATGTAACTAATTTCACTTCTTGGATTGTAAAAAATGGAAATGCCGAATATTTACATTGCAATACGGTTAAGAATTCAAATATAACCTGCAAGTAATATAAAGTAATAAACATATAAAAAGGCGGTCTTGAATGAAATTCAAGACCGCCTTTTTATATGTTAAACTTAGTTAGCAAACCTAAAGTGCATGATGTCACCATCTTGAACAACGTAGTCTTTACCTTCAAGTCTCATTACACCTTTTTCTTTTGCCATTGCGTAAGAACCATTGCAAGCTAAAAAGTCATCATAAGAAATAACTTCTGCTCGAATGAAACCTTTTTCAAAGTCTGTATGAATTACACCTGCGGCTTGAGGAGCTTTTGTGCCTGCAGTAATTGTCCAAGCCTTAACTTCGATTTCACCAGCCGTAATGTATGTTCTAAGGTTCAATAAATGGTAAACTGATTGAATCATTTTTTCAATACCAGAGCTTGTGATACCAAGTTCTGCTAAATATTCTTTGGCTTCTTCGTTTGATAATTCTGCAAGTTCTTCTTCTATTTTTGCAGAAATAATAACCATTTCTGCACCGTGTTGTTTTGCATATTCGCCAACTTGTTTGGTGTATTCATTGCCATTTACAACGTCTGTTTCTGAAACATTGGCTGCGTAGATTACAGGCTTGATACTCATTAATTGAGTTTGGCTTGCAAATTTTAATTCGTCTTCATCTTCGAATAAATCGTTGATGTTGATGAAAGAGGCTTCTGAAAGTTTGTCATAAAGAGTTTGCATTACTTTAACTTCCATTTTAGCTTGTTTGTCACCAGAGTTTGCGACTTTAGAAGTTTTTGCAATTCTCTTTTCAAGTGATGCCATATCAGCAAGAGCAAGCTCTGTGTTGATAATTTCAATATCATCTAGTGGATTAACTTTACCCGATACGTGAATTGTATTAGGATCGTCAAAACATCTTACTACTTGAATGATAGCATCTGTTTCTCTAATATTTGCTAAGAATTGGTTTCCAAGACCTTCGCCTTTGCTTGCGCCTTTAACAAGACCAGCAATATCAACGAATTCAATTGCAGTTGGCACAACTTTTGCAGCATGAACAAGTGGTTCAAGTTTATAAAGTCTTTCGTCTGGAACAGCAACTACGCCAACATTAGGCTCAATCGTACAGAATGGATAGTTTGCACTTTGAGCGTTTTTAGCACTAGTTAAAGCATTAAATAGTGTTGATTTCCCTACGTTTGGTAAGCCTACAATACCTGTTCTTAACATTATAATTTTTCCTTTATGTTTGTGTGTACAAGTTAATTATACAACAAACATAAAAGGTGGATTTTAATTTTCTTGTTTATCGCCTTGTTCCACTGTTACAGGAATATGTCGAATTACAAGAACCTTTGTAATCCTTACGCCATCAATTCCTTTAACTTGTAGTGTCAAATTCTTCCACTCTACAGAATCGTCCATTTGCGCAATTCTGCCTAATAATTTAAGAATTACACCACCAAGTGTATCAACATCATCTTCTTCATATTCTTCTTCGTCTTCACCAAAGAATTCAGCCATTTCATCAAGTCTAAGCATACCATTAGCTTCAAATGTGTTTTCACCAATTTCTTTAATGTCAACTTCTTCAACTTCATCAAATTCGTCTTGAACTTCGCCAAATATTTCTTCAAAAACATCTTCTAGTGTAATAATGCCAGCTGTTCCGCCGTATTCATCAAATACGATAGCCATTTGACCTTGACATTTTTTGAATTCTAAAACGATATTGTCCATTGTAATTGTTTCTGGAACAAACAAAATCGGGCGTTTTAATTTTTCAATGTCAAATTTTTCACCTTTTAATGCAGATGAATAAAGGTCTTTAACGTGAATGAAGCCGATAATATGGTCGATATCTTCTTCATAAATTGGATAACGAGTATATTGATTTTCGCTTGTAAGTTTGTTCAATTCATCAAGAGTAATATCCTTTGGAATACAAATCATGTCTGTACGTGGAATCATTACTTCTTTTGCTGTTAAATCAGAGAATTTGAACGCATTATGCAACATTTCCTTTTCGGTTTCGTTTAAAACACCTTCTTTGTAACTTGCATCAACCAACATGTCTAATTCTTCTGTTGAGTGAGCCAAAGAGCTTTTTGGGTGAGGTATTCTCATCATTTTTAATAACAAATTCCCAAAACCGTTTAACAACCAAATAAATGGGTGAAAAAGTGTTGAAATTATGCTCATTGGTCTTGCAACAAAAAGAGCAGTTGCTTCTGTGTATTGTAAGGCGATTGACTTTGGAACTAATTCACCAATAGCAACGTGCAAGAAAGTGATTAAAGCGAAGGCTATTGAGATAGAAATAGTGTGAGTTGCTACACCTTGCGCCAAATGTGGCAAAAAGGCAAAAATGGGTTCAATAAGATGTGCTAAAGTTGCTTCACCAACCCAACCTAAACCGATACTTGAGATTGTTACACCTAATTGAACAGCGGCTACAAACTTGTCCAAATCGTTAATTTGCTCTAATGCAACGTCAGCGGTAGAATTTCCATTTTTTGAAAGTTCTTCCATTTTGGTTTTTCGAACCTTTACCATTGAGAATTCTGAAGCTACAAAAAATGCATTCGATAATAATAAAAAGCAAATTACAAATAAATTAAATATCGTACTGACTGTCGAATCCATAAATTTTTTTATCCTTTTATTTACTATTTTATAATACATCATGGAAAAATGCAAATATTCATGTTAATATTTTACGGAAAGGGTACGAATTTTGAGATTAGACAAGTATTTAAAGGTTTCAAGACTTATAAAACGTAGAACTGTTGCAAATGAAGTTTCTGATATGGGCAGAGTTTTAGTTAATGAAAATCCTGCAAAACCTTCAAAACAACTTAAAGTTGGCGATATTATTAAGATTGAATATCACAATAGAACAGTTGTTGCGAAAGTATTGATTATCCCTCAAAATAATGTAAGTATTCAAGAAGCAAGCACTTTATATGAATTAATAGAGGAATAATATGCACGAATTATTAGATTTTCACGCAATGATACAATATTTTCAACAATTTGGAACTTGGGGATTAGCCTTAAATTCCTTCATTGAAAGTTTCTTTTTAGTTCCACCACCAGATTTTTTGTTAATTATTATGGATCTTGCAAAACCTGAAAAAGCCTTATGGTATGCAACAGTTTGTTCGATTGCATCGATTTTAGGTGGTATCATAGGTTATTTAATTGGTTATATCGGTGGTAGACCTGTATTCAATTGGATTTTTAGAAAAAATCCAGAACATTTTGAAAAAGTAGAAGCTCTTTATGATAAATACGGTTCAATTGCTGTATTTTTCGCAGGTTTTACTCCAATTCCATACAAGGTATTTACAATCGCAAGTGGTGTTTTGGGTATGAATGTATGGCACTTTACCGTTGCAAGTTTCTTCGGTAGAGCTGGAAGATTTTTCCTTGTGAGTGTTGTTTTAATGATTTGCGGAGAATGGGTTAAACAATACTTAGAGCTTGTCATTCTTGCTGTTTCTGCTGTAATTGTCGTATTCTTCGTTGTTTTATGGCATAAAGGTAAAAAAACAATGAAAAAATCAGCAGAAAACAAAGAAGTTGCTCAAGTTGAAGAAAACAAAGATGAAAACGCAATTCATAATCTATAATTAAACTTTGTCACGTTCAGTTGCAAGTTCTTGAAGTCTTTGATATAGATTAATTTCTTCTTGCGAAAGATTTTTAGGAATTTCAATATTTACTGTTACAATCATATCGCCAGTTTTGTCACCCTTAGTTAAACCTAAACCCGCAAGGCGATATTTTTGTCCTGAGTTAGTTTTTGGCATAATTTTCATTGAAACATTGCCTGATGAGGTTGGAACATTGATTGTAGTGCCTAAAACCGCTTCAGGCGGTGTGATTGGAATAGTGAATAAAACATTTAAGTCGTCATATTTGAAATTAGAATTATTTTCTATGACAACATTTAAGTATAAATCTCCGTTTTTACCACCATAAGAACCTTTGTTACCTTCTGACGGAATTCTTATTTTAGAATTTGGTTTAACATTTGCAGGAATTTTTACGGTAATTTTTTTATGTTGTGAAACAACACCTTTTCCGTCGCAAACAGGGCAATTCATGCCATTTGCAAAAGGCCTGCCATGACAGTTTGTACATTCTTGAGTCGAAAGAATATTGACAGTTTTTGAAACTCCGCTCATCGCTTCAAGCATTGAGATTACAACATCAGTCGTGATGTTTGAACCATTTATCGGGCGATGTTCGTTTTTTTGTTTTGGTTTTTGTTGCGGTTGTGGCTTTGTTTTTAAGCCATCTAAAAATTCATTGAATATGTTTTGAAAATTGTTAGTGTCTTCTTTTTTAGTTGAAGATTGCTGTTTTTCAGCACTTTTAAAAACTTCTTCTTGCCTTGCTGTTTGTTGATAAGCCTTTTTTGCCTCTTTTTGAGTTGCTCTGTCTGCAGTTGATTTGTTGTAATTAAAAATGCCTAAAAGTATGTCATAGCGCTTTCTTTTGGTTTCATCAGAAAGTGTTTCGTAAGCTTCAGTTACTTCTTTAAACTTTTCAACGCTACTTTCACCTGCAATGTCAGGGTGATATTTACGGGCTAATTTTCTATATGCAGATTTAATCGCATCAATTGATGCGTCTGCTTCTACCCCTAAAATTTCGTAATAATTCTTTCGTTGCGCCATATTAATATAATAATAGAATTTTCTGAAATGGCAATAGTCCTAAGTTACGTAACAAAGCTATTCAATTTAGAATAACGATTTTAAGGCCAATATGATTAAAATTAACCCTGCAAAGATTTCCAAATACTTTGTTGAAAACCTTTTTAGGCAACAGCCAGACCAATAACCGACAAGAGCAAACAAAAATGTTGTACAAGCTATTAAGCATGCTGGAACAAGAATAGCTGTTTTTGTCAAGGATATGCTAATGCCAGCTGCAAGTGCATCAATACTTGTTGCAATTGCAATCATAAACAAGCATTGAAACGATAAACAAAGCGGAACTTCTTTATTTTTTTCAAATGCTTCTTGAATAAATTTTATACCTAAGTACATAAATATTGCGAAAACTAACCATTTACTTGCAGGTGCTACGTATTTGTAAATAATTTGAGTTGAAAAATATCCGATAGTTGGCATTATGCCTTGAGCTGCGCCTGTAAAAAGAGCTAACATTAATGAATTACGTACCTTTTTATCTGGTAAAACAAGTCCATGAGCAAAAGATACAACGCATGCGTCAATTGAAAGTGCTATTGCAAGCAATATGATTGTAATTAAACTCATTCTATGCCGACCTCAATTTCAAATAATCTATTCCAAGGATAAGAATATTTTACCTTAAAATTTGCGCCTACAAAGTTTGCTACCCTTTTTTCAAAATTCTTCATGTCAATTTCACAAGGTTCTGTTAAGGTTTGTCTTACATTTGCTTGGTATGCCCAATCATCTAAAAGTCTTATTGTCTCAAGTTTTTGAAAGGCTTTATGGTTGTATTTTTTTGCTAAATATTTAACTTTACCTGCGCATAACAAACTGCCTAAAGTATTGGCAGAGGTATTCCAAGCTGAATATCCGTAAAATTTTTCGTTCATTTTTGAATTGATAAAACATTCAACAAAAGCATTATCTGCGCCATTTGCGTTTCTAACGTCAGCAATCATTATGTTGTCGGATAACTTAAAGTTGCCAGAAAAAGGTTCGGTTGGGCGTTTCATAACAATTTCGCCTTGATGTTCTTTGAAATTATTTACGATAAGTTTTAAATTTGCTTGAGAAGGCTCTACGACCTCAATATTGGCAAGTGAAAGTTGCCCCATTACAGATTTTTCAATAGAAACATCTTCGTAATTTGAAATCAAATTTTTATATTCAGGTTCTGTAAATTCAACACAAACCTTCAAATTTCCTTGTATTGCTCTTGCAAAAAGAGTTAGAGGAATTTCATCTGCGCCTGTTTTTGTAAATCCGCCAAGTTTTTCTAATGCTTGAGCTTCTTGAACATTAAAACCGTATTCAGCGCAATCATCTTTTGAAAATACTAGAGTGTTGAAAAGTCCTTCTTTTTGCCATTCAAGGTATAATTTATTAATCTCAAAATTACGTTTTCTTGTGTTTAAATAATCATCTAAAATATCGTCTGGGATTAAACGCTCGATACAGCTTTCGCACCCTAATTTATGAGTTTGATAAGAGTAGTCAAAAATCTTTTTGCCATATTTGTTCCAGTATTCTTTTTCTTCTTGATTTACGTTATTGTTTGAAATTCGCATTATACTTGAAAAAGCGTAAATCTGAGAGTGTTTTTCTTTTAAAATTACTTTCAATTCTTCAACTCTTGCTTTAATTTCATCAAAAGTTTCCGGACATCTTCTCGATGGAATTAATCCGCCATAAGCAATTGTATCAAGCGATAAAACCATTGCATCAACTTGTGGAACTTGTTTTAACCATTCAAAAAGCCCTTTTATATCCGCACTCTTGGTTAAATCACCCAATAGTTTTCGCTCTGGAATAAAAAGCTCTAGGCTTTCGTCTATGTCCGCAATGTCTTTAAATAAGTTATAGCAAACAGGTCTGTTATCAATAGGTATTACACAAATTTTCATAAAACCATTATACTAAATAAACTTAATAATGTATGACTTTTTACAAAAATTAAGTATAATTTTGGTATGAAGAAAATCATTTTGTTAATATTTTCAATGTTTATTTTTTGCGCAAACGCAGGTTATTGCGTTATTGATGCTGCAACAGGTGAAGATATTAAAGGTTATAGAGGCGAATTGCCAGATTTGACAGAACGCTTTCAGCGATATATTCCACAAGTTGCACGTCCTCAATTCAAATCCGTTGATGCATTTAACGTATCAAAAGGCTACAAACCTGTTCCTCGAGATAATCCAACCTATGTTAATGTAATATTGAAAAAAGAAAAAGTTTCTCAATTTGCAAATGACATAAATCAATTATTACCGAATATTGAACGTCTGCTTTACTCTATTGAACACGAAGAAAATGAACAACTTTTTGCTGCACGAGCAAACGATTTGTATGATAATGTAGAATACTTGCGCAAAAAATATCAAGATGCACCAGAACGCTTTTATCCAGCCTATGATGCATTAATTACCGTTGCAAATAGAGCAAGAGCTGTTGTTGCCATAAGAAACGAAGCAATGGTTTACAACAAATATCTTCCATATCAAACAGAAGGCTATATGTACACACCTCAATACATTAGTGAACAATTGACTTATTTACAGCAAGAGCTGACAGAAACGATTTCCTTGATGAAGGATGTAAATTAGTCTTTTTCGGGTAAGTATTGAGCCCAATGTTCGTCTAAATTTTTAATAAAGTCATGCGCATTAAGAACGTCGTCTTTTGATATTGGCGGTAAATCTTCTTTCATTCTTAGTGCAACTTTAGTTTTTTCTTTTTCGCTAATGTCTTCTAAATCAGATACGCCTAAAAATGCGGTGCCAAAAGTTTTTCCACACTTGTTACAAAAAAGTTTGACAACAAGCATAGAATCTTCTTCTCGAATTACCTTTATTGAGTTTTCATCAAAATCTGCTTTGCATCTAGAACAGCATAGATTTGTAAACATAGCCCTAATTTTATTTTCCATAACACGAAGTATTATACTCCAAATGGATAAGTTTAAAAATAGCCCACATGTGGAATTTATATATTGTTAAATAAACAGGAGTTCCACCTATGTTTACACTCTCAGTACTTACTCTCGGATTTATCGTTTATGCCGCTTGCGTAATTATTCCAAGCGTATTAGATGAATTAGTACATACTCACTAATTGTATTTATGTTAAAATTCTTGTATGCAAGAATTTAATCATTATACAGTTATGAAAAACGAAGCCGTTGACGCCTTAAATTGTCAAAACGGCTTAATTTACGTGGACGCAACACTTGGTGGTGGGGGGCATAGTGAATTAATCTTACAAAGAATTCAACCAGATGGAAGATTAATTTCTTTTGACATTGATGATGATGCAATCAATTATTCAAGTGAAAAGTTAAAAGATTACAAAAACTTAACAATAGTAAAGGATTCGTACACAAATATTAAGAAAGTTTTACAAGATTTAAATATTAAGAAGATAACTGGCGGAATCCTTTTTGATTTGGGCGCTTCGTACCATCAACTAACAAAACAAGAACGAGGTTTTTCGTTTACAAAAGATGCGCCATTAGATATGAGATTTAATAAAGATGCTGATTTTAGCGCTCGTGATGTCGTGAATGAGTATAGCGAAGCGGATTTAGTACGTATTTTTAGTGAATACGGAGAAGAACATTTTTCTAAAAGAATTGCCAAAGCAATTGTAGCCAAAAGGCATGTAAAATCAATAGATACAACCTTAGAACTAGCACAAATTGTTAAAGATGCAACACCACCAGTAAAGAGTCGTATACACCCTGCTACAAGAGTGTTTCAGGCTATCAGAATTGAAGTAAATAATGAGTTAAAAAATATTAAAAATACTTTGAATGATGTGTTGGATTTATTAGATTATGGTGCTATAATAAGTGTAATAAGTTTTCATTCACTTGAAGACAGAATTGTAAAAGAGCAGTTCAAATATTATTCGGCAAAGTGTCACTGCCCCAAAGAACAGTTAATATGCACTTGTGAGCCCCCAAAACTTGAACTAATCAACAAAAAACCAATAACTGCAAGTGAAGAAGAATTAAAAATAAACCCACCTTCAAGAAGTGCCAAACTTAGAGTGGCAAGGTTCATTAAAAAGTAATAATGATGTGAAGATGTGGGAATGTGTATTAGAAATCTCGGGTAGGAAATTAAAAAATTGCAACAAGAAATTTTGCACTTGAATTATAACGAATTTAATGAACTTGAAAGCTATGAGTTTGAACTCCCAGAAGAAACCGTAATCGAAGGTGTCTTTGAACAAGAGGACGAAGAAAAACAAATGGCAATCAGAAAATTGAATTTCACACTATGCATAATGTTAATTGTATTAATTGCAGTTACAACTGTTAGTTATTATTTTGCGACAGCAAATGAAATTACATTAAATCAAATTAGTCGTGAGACGGTTGTTTTTAATGAAGAAAATGCTGAACTTGAAAATCAATTAGACAGGCTAAAATCATTTAATAACGTTGATAAATCAATGCAAAAAAATAACTTACTTTCAAAGGCTAAACAAGTTATAGAAGTTACTGAAGTTGATACTGCAAGTGTTGCAAAAACTGATGCAGATCAAAAAGTTCTAAATTGGGCAATCGGCTATTAATTTTTAAGTAAATTTTCTTAATGATTTTTATATTTAATTATCCTTATGATACAATTGTTATAAGGGGTTTTGACATTGGAACGTAGAAAAATTACAAACGATGAAAAATTCAAATCTTTTGATAGGCGCTTAGGTTGTTGGCAAATCGCTTTTGCTGTGTTTGCAGTGCTTTTAATTATTCACTTGTTCTTTTTGCAAGTGGTTGATTTAAAAAAGCTAAGAATTAAAGCTAAAAAACAACGTAGTGCACAAAGTTTCGTTTTGCGTGGTGATATTTACGATAGAAATGGTATCAAGTTAGCATCGGACAAGATTTTGTTTGATATTTATGCAAGAACTCCAGATTATGAGCATACACCAGAAGAGCTTGCAAATATGCTTGCACCCATTTTAAAAATGCCCAAATCAACTTTGGTAAAGCGTTTAAAGCAAAAAACAATTATGATTTCTCTTAAAAAAGGTGTAGATAGACAAACTCATGACGAGATTGCCAAGTTGCACTTAAGAGAAATTCCAATGGATAAAAGGAGTATTCGTGTATATCCTCAAGGGGCAATGGCTGCGCATGTTTTAGGATATTATAACTTTGATGCGGATATTGCTGCAGGTGTTGAATTGACGGCAGCAGATAGATTAGAGCTTATTGAAGGTAACACACAAATAGAAAAAACACCTAAAGGTGATATTATTTATGATTTTACTACAGACCCCTTGGCGACAACTCGCCCTATGAAAGGGAAAGATGTTACTTTAACTATCAACACCGCAATTCAACATGTTTGTGAGCAGGAATTATTGAAGGTTGTAAAAAGTAGAAAAGCGTTGAGAGGTACAGTAATTGTTACCAATCCCAGAACAGGTGAAATCTTAGCTTACGCTGTATATCCGTATTACGACCCAAACAATTACAAAAAAGCGACATATAATCAAATTAAGAATTGGACTTTAACAGATGTATTCCCTCCTGGATCAACATTTAAAATTATTACTGTCGCATCAGCAATGGAATTGGGTAAACTTAATAAAAACACAAAAATCAATGATACAGGTAAAATTAAAGTTGGTTGGTGGGAAATTGAGAACTATGATTATAAAAAACGCCCAAATCCTGGTATGATTTCGCTTGTTTATCTGTTTGAACATTCAAGTAACGTAGGTTCTGTAAAAGTTGCTCAATTAATGACTTCTAAAGAATTTTACGATATGTTGAAGAAGTTCGGTTTTGGTGAAAAAACAGGAATTGACCTACCTGGAGAATCTCGAGGTTTGTTAAAACCAGCCAATAAATGGGACACATCAGACCATGCAACTATGGGTTACGGTTATGGTACATCTGTAACTGCAATGCAAATGGTAGATGCAATTTCTGCGCTTGCAAATAATGGGGTTAGAATTACTCCTCACGTAATCAAATACACTCAAGAGGAAGCACAAAACAAAATTCACTATACTCAAGTATTAAAGCCAGAAACGGCAAGAGATGTTACCGAAATACTTATGAAAAGTATTAATAACGGAAAATCGCAAATTAAAATGGATAAATATAATGTTGCTGCCAAAACAGGTACTTCTAAGAAACCAAAAGACGACGGTAGCGGTTATACAAAATATTATTATACCTCAACAGTAGGTTATTTCCCAGCGACAGACCCTCAAGTTTTAATTTACATTACAGTTGACTCGGCTCAAGGTGGTGAAGTTTGGGGTAGTACAATCGCAGCACCTATTTTTAAAGAGGTTGCGTTACAAGTTGCACGTATATTGAACTTGAAACCTGATAAAGTAGGTTCTGAAAACATAAAAGACTAAAATTAAAGGAGTTATAAAATGGATTTAGATACATTAGTAAAAAATCTTGATTGTGAAAAAATTAATTACCAAAATGTAGAAATAACAGGGCTTTCATACAATTCAAAAACAACAGACGAGGGTAACTTGTTTATTTGTTTAGTTGGTGAAAATACAGACGGGCATGAATACGCTAAAATGGCTGAAGAAAAGGGCGCTGTGGCTTTGATGGTAGAAAGAAAATTAGATAGCGATTTACCTCAAATTCTTGTTAAATCTACAAGACATCAAATTGCTGATGTTGCTGATGCTTTTTATAATTCACCTTCAAAAGCAATAAATTTAATTGGGGTTACTGGAACAAACGGTAAAACTACTGTAACTCACTTGATTCAAAAAATATTTGAACACGATGAAAAACGCTGTGCTTTAATTGGAACATTGGGTTACAAACTTAATTCTAAAGACTTTTATCGTGAGGCAAAACACACAACTCCACAAGCGCCTGAGTTACAGCGCTTGTTACATCAAATAAAATATGAAAACCATATTGATAATGTTGCAATGGAGGTTAGCTCTCATGCCCTAGAACAAAGACGTGTAGGCAATTGTGATTTTAAAGGTGCTGTTCTTACAAACTTGACTCAAGATCACTTAGATTATCATATTACAATGGATAATTATTTTGAAGCGAAGGCTATCTTGTTTAAAGGCTTGAAGGAAGGCGGATTTGCGGTAATTAATGCTGATGATGAATATGCAGAAAGATTTTTGAGCGTAGTTCCAAGTGGTGTAAGAGTTTTGACTTATGGTATTAAAAAAAATGCTGATGTAATGGCTCAAAACGTAGAATTTACAACAGATGGCGCAACTTTTACACTAAAAACAAAAGACGAATGTTTCTCTGTAAAACTTCACATGAACGGAATGTTTAGTGTTTATAATGTTCTTGCAGCGCTTACCGTTGCAATTACTCAAGGATTTGATGTAAAAGACGCAGCTGAAGGACTTGCAAACGTAAAAGGAGTTGCAGGCAGATTTGAAATTGTACATAAAAAACCAATGGTAATCGTAGATTATGCACACACTCCAGACGGATTGAAAAATGTATTGAAGGCTGGTCGTGAAATTACTCCAGAAGGTGCAAATCTAATTTGCTTATTCGGTTGTGGAGGTGACAGAGATGCAACAAAACGTCCTAAAATGGCTGCAATTGCGGAAGAACTTTCTGATAAAGTGGTTGTAACAAGCGATAACCCAAGAAGTGAAAATCCAGATCAAATTATAGCTGACATTATGGCAGGTTTTAAGTCTGTAGATACCGATAAAGTGGTAGTTGAACCAGATAGAGGTAGTGCAATCGCTTTATTAAAGAATATTAGCAACGAAAATGACGTTGTAATTATTGCTGGTAAAGGTCATGAAGATTATCAAATTCTAAAAGACAAAACAATTCATTTTGACGATAGAGAAGAAGCAGCAAAGGTTTTCGGAAAATAATGCAAGATTTAAGACAAAGCAATTTATTGATTGAACAACATTTCCATGGTGCTTTTGGGGTGGATTTTTCAGTTTGCTCGGTAGATGAAGTTTTAGTATTGGCTAAAAAACTTTTGCAACACGGAATTGGCGGATTTTTTCCAACTTTAGTAACTGATACTATTGAAAATATTAGACGGCAAATTGAAGTATTTAAACAAGCTCAAGCTAAAATTACTGATGATATGGCTGAATTACTAGGTGTGCATATTGAAGGTATTTTCTTAAATCCAGCTAAAAAAGGTATTCACGATGAAAGGCAGTTTTTAGATGTTACTGTCGAAAATTATAAAAAAATAGAAGACGATTTGATTAAAATTGTAACTCTAGCACCAGAATTGGACAAAAATGCAGAATTACGCAAATATTTGATTTCAAAAGGTGTTAAAGTTCAAGCAGGACATTGTGTTGGCGGAGATTTAGAATATTGTACGGGTGCAACTCATTTATTTAATGCAATGAGTGGAATTTCTCACCGTAGCAAGTCAACAGCCTTGTCTGCTCTTGTTAATGACGATATTTATACTGAAATTATCGCTGACGGAGTACATTTGAACGACGATACAATTAATTTAGTTCTAAAAGCAAAGCCAAAAGACAGAGTATTATTGGTTTCTG
>OGLM01000119.1_pt1 | contig 95739 bp, 93 predicted proteins | sample 1572531 | NCBI WGS metagenome assembly OGLM01 (sample SAMEA2581909, study PRJEB24529) | metagenome | biome: Human gut stool | place: China | collected 2011
GTATGATGTTAGAGGATCTTCACCAGGAAAGTGTGGCCATAAAAATTCGAAATGCATTAAACAAAACATTTGAAGAAAGAAAGGTATTAACTTTTGATCTAGGCGGAAGTGCTTCTACAGATGCATTCACGGATGAAATTATTAAAAATTTATAATATAAAAGACGAAGTATTTACTCTTCGTCTTCATCTTCGTCAACCATTAGAGATTGACGATTTTTTAATGTTAAAATATATGTTCCATCTTTTGGATATGCACTTTTGTCTTTTTGATCACTCAAGATTTCCAATTCACATGGGTATCCTTCATTTTCAAGAATTTGTAAAAGATTCTCCTTACCAATTTTTTTAGTAATAGCACGTCCACACGCACAGTTACCATATTGATCAAGGCATTGTTTAATCCACACAGGAATTTTTGAAGCTGCCATTGTATCCTCCTTGATTAAAAGTATTCGCAAAATATATCATATGCAAAACACCTTTAAAAATCAAGCAGAATTCACATTAACCTTCTAAAACTGCAATAATATTTGGATAATATGTAAAACGATCATCTACAAATTGTAAAGCTTGGTTTGCGATTTGTTTCGCCTTGTCTTTATCCACACCTTCATAAATAGAAGCATAACGATAATAGATATAATCTTTGATTTGGTTTTCTCTTAAGATATAACCATAATCTGCATCACCTAATCCATAATCTCCATGTAAGATATATAGATCAGCTACATCCATCATAATACGATTTCTATATGTATCATGTAGATCTTCTAATTGTGATAATACGGCATAAATAAAGTGTTCATAATAATCTACATCTTCATATTTCCATGTTTTCAAAACGCTATACGCAAGATCCATGAATTCTTCAACGAATTTTTCAACATCGACTCCAATTTCTTCATCTAATTTTTTTGAATCATGAATATCTTTGTGTTGTGCAATCATCAATACTTTACGCATTGTATCAAATTGAGCTTTATATTCTTCCCCATCCGCAACAACATCTGTAAATTTATAATTCAATGCATGATCAACATCAGCTTGTAGATCTTCAGCTTTTTCGGGTTTAATATCTGCTGTTTCATATACTTTAGATACTAAAACTTCTACTAAACCTTCATCGTATCCATCTTCTTCAAAATTAAATTTACCTGTTAATTGATACTTATTCACTAAATCTTTTGAAACTGATTTTACATCTGGATTTAAAATCAATTGTTGAATAATAGAATCACGAGTTACATTCATTGACATGGCTTTTGCCAAATCAAGACATGTATCTAATGATAACTTCGCATATTGTTCTTCTTTAGTCATTTTCTTAGTCGTTACCTTTTTAGTAGTTGTTTTTTTAGTTGTAGTTTTCTTTGTTGTTTTTTTAGCTGTAGCTTTCTTTGTTTCTGCAGGTTTTACTTCTTCTTTTTTAGCTTTAACTGCTGACTTTGTAGCTTTTTTTGCAGGAGCTTTCTTTGTTTCTGCAGGTTTTACTTCTTCTTTTTTAGCTTCAACAGCTGGTTTTGTAGCTTTCTTTACTTCTGCAGTTTTTACTTCTTCTTTTTTAGCTTCAACAGCTGGTTTTGTTTCTTCTTTTACTACTTTTTTATTTGTAACTTTTTTTGTCGTTTTTATTGGCATATGAAACCTCCCTTAAACGTGCTTTCTATAACGTTATTATAGCACTGAATACAAATATTCCCAAATTTGTATAGACAAAAAGGTATATTTGACACATATATTTAATGATAAATGGTGTATACTACAGAATATAGCATGCAAAAGGAGGAATTAACATGCAAACACCACCAAAATTTAAACCTAAAACATATGTTCCTGTTCGAAATAAAATTCTAACCACTGCAGGTATAATCTTGTTATCTGGTATTGTCGGATTTGGTGCTGGTTATGCCGGAAGTCATTTATCTAATAACACCAATGTCACCATTCAACAACAAACTAATAAATCCAATTCTGGAACTATTCAAGTAGCAGATGTTTCAGATATCGTTGAAAAATGCAAGGATAGCGTAGTAGAAATCACGACGGAGTCTGTTTCTAGTGGAAACTCTATCTTCGGCCAATATGTGTCTCAAGGTGCAGGTAGTGGAGTCATCATTAGTGAAGATGGATATATTGTCACAAACAATCATGTTGTGAGTGGTGCAACCAGTTTAAAAGTCACAACAACAGATGGAACAGAATACGATGCATCGATTATTGGTACAGATTCACAAACTGATTTAGCTGTCATTAAAATTGAAGCTCAAAATCTTTTAGCCGCTACATTAGGTGATAGCGATATCTTACAAGTAGGAGATCCTGCCATTGCGATTGGAAATCCATTGGGTGAACTTGGGGGAACAGTTACTACAGGTATTATTTCTGCAACCGATCGACAGATCACAATCGATAACGAAACAATGACTTTACTACAAACAGATGCCGCCATTAATCCAGGAAACTCTGGAGGTGGATTATTTAATGCTGATGGCAATCTAATTGGTATTGTAAATGCGAAAGAAAGTTCTACAGGAATTGAAGGATTAGGCTTTGCGATTCCAATTACGCCTGCCAAAGATGTTATTACAGAGCTTATGCAAAATGGAAGTGTAACTTCTAGGCCAGCCTTGAATGTTAGTTTATATGACTATACTTCAAGTAACCAGACGCAAAATTCTAAATATGAAGATGGTTGTTATATCGTGCAAATCGTAAAGAATGGAGCTGCCGATAAAGCCGGATTAAAACAAAATGACCGCATTATCCGTTTTGATGGAGAAAAGATTCAATCAACAAGTGACGTAAAAGCTATATTAAAAAAGCATAAAATTGGAGATAACGTCAAGATGGTTGTTGATAGAGATTCTAAAGAAATCGAAGTCGAAATTGTCTTACAAGCACAAACCCAAGCAAATTAAGCCAGTGATTCACTGGCTTTTTAGTTTAAACTAACCTATAATATACGTGTAGATATAAGAAGGAGAATGAAGTTATGTCTGAAAAAATCAAAAAAAGAAAAATCATGCTTGTTGGTACTGGCTTTGTCGGCATGAGTTTTGCCTATTCAATGCTTTCTGAAAAAGGTATTGATGAACTTGTTTTAGTCGATGTGAATGAAGACAAAGCAAGAGGAGAACAAATGGATCTTAGTGATGGTCTTGTATATGCAGATACAAAGATGAAAATCACAGCTGGAACTTATGCAGATGCTACGGACACAAATATTGTTGTCTTAACAGCTGGAGCTGCTCAAAAGCCAGGTCAAACTCGTTTGGATTTAGTTAAAATCAATGCAAATATCACAAAAGGTGTATGCCAAGCCTTAAAAGAAAATAACTTTAATGGTATCTTAGTTGTTGCAAACAACCCAGTAGATATTATGACTTATGTAGCTTGGAAAGAAAGTGGATTACCTAAAAACCACGTAATCGGTTCAGGTACAGTATTAGACACGGCTCGTTTACGTCATGCATTAAGTGAAAAATTAGGATTTGCTGACAGTAACATCCATGCTTATATCATGGGTGAACATGGTGATTCTAGTTTCGTTCCTTGGATTCACTCATATATTGGATGCAAAAATTTACTTGAATACTTAGATGAAAATAATATTTCTTTAAGTGAATTACAAGAAATCTATATTGATGTACGTGACAAAGCTTATAAGATCATCGAATTAAAACGTGCTACTTACTACGGAATCGGTTTGGCATTAAAACGTATCGTATCTTGTATTTTAAATAATGAACGTGCTATCTTACCAGTTAGTGCATATCAAAATGGTGAATATGGTAAAGAAGGATACTTTATTGGAACACCAAGCGTTGTTGGTTCAAATGGTGTAGAACAAGTTATTCGTTTACACTTAAATGAAAATGATCAACAAAGATTTGATCACTCATTCGATACATTAAAACAAACAATTGAAGATAATCTTCAAGAGATCCTTTAATAAAATTAGCCTGACTAAATTTTAGTCAGGCTTTTCATTTCTTCATTTATAGTTTCTAACAACATCACTTTATCAAATAAAGTCAAACAAGGTTTTTGTGAATCTGAATAGTGAATTAAATCATCATGATAATGTCCACTAAACCACATTTTATATTCCGTTTTCTTTTCAATCGTTTCTAAACAATCATGTAAATCATAATAATTATCTCCATATAAACTCATATCTATTTCATATTTATGAGCCAATGGATGAGATGAATATATGTCATGTGATAAAATATAATCTACTTTCCATTCATTTTTTTCCAATGTTTCAAATGCATGTTTTGCCTCTTCTATCGTACAAATCTCATCTTTCCACCAATTTTTATGTTCTGTACGATAACATACATCATGCGAAAATCCTCCGCCCATTGTAAAGAATTTATAACCATCTATATCAAAAACTTCACCACGCATCAAATGAAATACTTTAGAACGAATACGATGGACTTTACCACCCTTATATTCTTCTATAGGATATGTATTTAAAACATCAAAGTTTTCATGATTCCCATCAATAAATAAAGTATTCCAAGGAAGCGAATCTAACCATTTCAACCAAAAGTTATCTCCTGTACTTCCATCCCAGATACAACCAAAATCACCACAAATAATAACATAATCATTTTCCGTTAAAGTATCGCCAACTGTAAACTCTCTAGGATTGATTTTATGAATATCTTGTTCTCTATGAATGTCGCCAGTTATATAAATCATGAATTCCCCTCCAACAACGTTTTTACATTATAGCACAGATGTTCACGCGTTAACAATCAAATGACAATTGTAATTAATGTAAATTAATGAAAACTTATTTACATTTTATTACATTTTGTGTTGACATATTTTTCAAGATGGTATATTATACAACCACAAATATTCAAAGCTGTGAACAAGACATGACTTTAAGCAAACCTGGTCATAGAGAGTATCAAATTTGGTGAAATGATAACGATGGTCCTTAGAGCTATCCCTTGTGAGCTAATCATTTGAAATAATAGTAAAATGATTCGTTCTTCGCGTTAAGAAGTTCTAAGTGGCAACAAAGATGTTGCAAACTAAGTGGTACCACGGAATAATATTAGATTTCGTCTTAGATAGACGAGGTCTTTTTTTTATTATTTGAATATTTGAATAGAAAGTTTTAAGGGAGGAAAGTTATTATGAATGGTCTATTATTATTAGCTATTGCTACTGCATTATTGCTAACAGCCTACTTAGTTTATGGACGCTATTTAGTTAAAACATGGGGAATCGATCCAAAAGCTAAGACACCTGCATATGAAAAGGAAGACGGAGTTGATTATGTTCCAAGTAACAAATGGGAAGTATTTGGACACCAATTCTCTTCAATTGCCGGAGCCGGTCCAGTAACAGGTCCAGTACTTGCGATGGTATTTGGATGGTTACCTGCTTTTCTATGGGTAATGGTCGGAGGCATCTTCTTTGGAGCCGTACAAGACTTTGGTGCTCTATACGCATCTGTTAAATCTCATGGTAAATCTATGGGACAAATTATTGAAACTTATATTGGTAAAACAGGACGTAAATTATTCTTCTTGTTCTGCTGGTTATTCACCTTATTAGTAATTGCTGCATTTGCCGACATGGTTGCAGGATCATTAAATGGATATAATGCGGCTGGTGCACAATCATTACCTAGTGGAGCTGCAAGTTCAATTACGATTCTATACGTATTTGTTGCAATCGCATTTGGTTTCTTCCTAAAGAAAACAGGTCTTTCTGGGTGGAAACAAGCTGTACTTGGTATCGCATTAATCATTGCGATGCTAGCATTAGGAATCGCATTCCCAGTTTACTTCACAAAACAGACATGGGTATATCTAGTATTCGTTTATATCTTCTTTGCGAGTGTTACACCTATCTGGGTATTAAAACAACCACGTGACTATTTGACTACATTCTTATTCATCGGAATGATCGTTGCTGCTGTTGTTGGTGTATTCGTATCAAATCCAACAATTACATCTCCTGCATTTACAGGATTTAAATCTGCAACTGGAAGCTATATCTTCCCTACATTATTTGTCACTGTTGCTTGTGGTGCTGTTAGTGGATTCCACTCACTTGTATCTAGTGAAACAAGTTCTAAACAAATCCGTAACGAAAGTGATATGTTACAAGTTGGATACGGAAGTATGTTACTTGAATCATTACTAGCTGTACTTGTAATTGTTGTTGTTGGATCTTTAACTAGTTTAGCTAGTAAAGGCGTATTGAATGAAACACTATCTTCTATGGCATTTGCCGATACTGCAACACCATTCATCAAATTCTCAGTAGGTGTTACTGGATTGATTTCACAATTTGGATTCCCTCAAGAATGGGGTCTATGTATTATGACAATGTTCGTTTCTGCATTAGCATTAACATCATTAGACGCCGTTGCTAGAATCGGACGTTTATCATTCCAAGAATTATTTGAAGTAAACGAAGAAGTTGAAACAAACAGTGTTGTCGCTTTCTTAACAAACAAATACGTTGCTACTTTAATCACATTAGCTGGTGGTTACCTATTAAGCTTAGGTGGATACTTAAATATCTGGCCATTATTCGGTAGTGCTAACCAATTGCTTGCTGCCATGGTATTAGTTTCATTATCTGTATTCTTAAAAGTTACAGGACGTAAAGGATACATGTTATATGTACCTATGGTTATGATGTTAGTTGTAACAATGACAAGCTTAGGAATGTCCGTATACAACATCTGCTTAAAGTTATTCGTAACTGGTGGATTTGCATTTATGACAGACGGACTACAATTATTCTTCGCTGTTCTATTAATGGCATTAGGATTGATGATCTTCATTGGTTCTGGAAAGAAATTAGTTCAACCTGTTGAAAAGGCAAAACTTCAAGAACAAGAACAAAACGCATAAAATTATCAAGACCGCATCGAGCGGTCTTTTCTTGAATATATAAAACTGGATAGGAATAAATCAACCTTTAAAAGTCATAGGCGTTTAAATTCTGAAAAAGAAATAACCTTCAAACACTTTTAGAATGAACTTGTCCTATCTTTTTTGTTACAGTATTTTTAGAAAGGATTGGACGTAAATAAAAAAAGATAGAAAAACTCACCGACTAAAGTTTGCGATTTCTATCTGTCCTCTAAGGCAATATTTGATACTAAAAATTTCCAACGACCTCAACATGATTATCAAGCTTTTCTTGCTTCGATTGACCTGCTTTCCTTACATTGTACTGTTTGTGGTGTCGTTGGACTTTTTATTTTTAATAGTCAAATTAAAAGGATCAGTTTTTTTACTGACCCTTATTCAACACCAATAATAAATGAGTAAACCGGTTGATTTCCTTCATGGATTTCAACTTCTGCATCACTGTTATCTTCGATATAAGTAGCGATTTCTTCAGCCTGTTCTTCTGTAGCTGTATCTCCATAAATCAAAGTAACAAGTTCACTATCATCATCTAGCATTTTATCCAACAATTTTTTTGTTGCTTCCATGCAATCTGGACAAGATACACAAATATCTTTTCCAAAAATACCCATATATTCATCTTTTTTAATTTCAAGACCATCATATGTTGTATCTTTGATTGCATAAGTCACTTCACCAGATTTAACATTTTCAATAGCCTCATTCATTTCAGCTAAGTTATCTTCTAATTCAACATCTGGATTAAACATAACACAAGCACTTAATCCTTGTGGAATTGTTTTACTTGGAAGTACATGAATATCTTGATTGGAACATACTTGTGCAGCCTGACTTGCAGCTAAAACAATATTTGAGTTGTTCGGCAAAATGAAGATATGATCTGCATTCAACTTTTCAACGGCTGAAACAAAATCTTCTGTACTAGGATTCATTGTTTGTCCACCACCGACAACAATATCAGCTCTAAGTTCTGTAAACATCTTCTTGATTCCATCACCAGGAGCTACGGTAATAATGGCATATTTTTTGTGTTCTGCCATTTTTTCCTCTTCCTCTTTTTCAATAATGTTGTCATGCTGTTCTTGCATATTTTCAACTTTTAATTTAATAAAACGACCCTGACGACGTCCCATTTTAATAGCTGTAAATGGTTCTAATGTATGAACATGAACTTTTACTAAATCCTCATCTTGTACACAAACAATTGAATTACCAATTGTAGCTAATTCATCTTTAAAGCTAGTTTCAGAGAAATGACGAATACCATTTTCAGATAGTTTCAAAATAAATTCTGTACAGAAACCATATTCTTCTTCTCCACCTTCAACTTTTGTTTGAGCACTCTCACCAGCTGCTTTTGCACCTTCAAGTTGAACTGGCTGACCTTCCATAGCTGCAAGGAAACCTTCTAAGATTACACAAAGTCCTTTTCCACCACTATCAACTACACCTACTTCTGCAAGTACTGGTAATAATTCAGGTGTTCTTTGTAAAGAAGCATTGGCTTCATCCACCATCTTTTTCATCACATCCATGCAGTCTGTTACTTCTTCTGTAGTAGTATATGCATATGTATAGTCTGCAGCTTCACGAACTACTGTTAAAATCGTTCCTTCTACTGGACGCATAACAGCACGATAAGCAACACGACTACCATTCACTAAAGCGTGAGCCAATTGTGATGCATCCGTATCATCTAAGTCTTCCACAGCTTGATAGATTCCTCTAAAAATCTGTGAAGTAATAACACCTGAGTTACCGCGTGCTCCCATTAATAATCCACGAGATAACGTTTTCGCAATATCTTTTACAGAATCCGAATTCGTTTTAAGAGCTACCTTTACACCATTTGATACAGTTAAATGCATATTTGTTCCAGTATCACCATCTGGTACAGGAAAAACATTCAATGCATCAATTTCGGCTGAATGATTTGATAAATTATTCATGCCGGATTCAAGCATCTGTTTAAATAATACACCATTGATTTTTTCCATTTTTTAACCCCTACTTAACTGCACGTACACCTTGAACATAAATGTTTACAGCGTTACATTTAACTTCCAAAGTCTTTTCCAATACATATTTAACGCGCTTTTGTGCTTCATATACAACTTCGCTTAATTTAATTCCTTGCAATGCGATAATATAAAGATTTAAAACCAAACCCGTTTCATCTTGTGTCACAACAACACCACGAGCGTAATTTTCCTTTTTCAATAATTCTGCCCAGCCATCCTTCAATGTTTTCTGGCTTGCCATACCTACAATACCGTAACATTCAGTAATTGCACCACCTGCTAAATTGGCAATCGCATCTAATGAAATTTCGATATTTCCGTATTCTGTTGATTTATTAATAGGCATAATAAAACCTCCTGTTTTTATTAATTATACTCTACTTAAAATATAAACACAAATCCTAATACGCTTCTACAAAGCTTTGTGAATCTTCATCCCAATAATAATATGTCCCATTTTCATCATAATATTCATCGGTATTCGGATCATAATACATACCTATAGCTTCATGATAATATACTCCCGTATTCTCATCATAAACCCACTCCGCCTCATTTTCTGTTTCTTCATTATCTGGCTGTTGTTCTTGATTCTCAGTTTCTTGTGATGTTTCTGTTTCCGCTTTTTCAGAAGTCTTTTTTTGCTCTTCTTCCTTTTTCTTAGAATTCAAATCCTCACAATTTACTTTTTCAATCGTAGAATGTGTAGAATCTAAAACCAAACATACCGACTGTCCCTTAAGTTTCGTCAATACACTTTGGTATTTTGAAAGCATTTTTATACTATTTAAATTCGTATAAACAATATTACCATCCTGCATCGTGATCTTAAACATATTTTTATCGTAACTCGTTTTATAAGGTACAATTTCCGCAAACTTTTCTATTAAATCACGCGTTAATATTTTGCTATGTTTTTGAAATTGTTCGCATAACTGTTTGCGTTGTTTCGCATTAAAATCGGACAATAAAGGAAAATGCACAATCATATTCAAATATTGTTCTTCAATTTCAATTGAAGTTCCATCCTGAAACAGTGCAAAATTTTTATCACCCTTTACATAATAGCCAACAATCAATTTTTCTTGCACATCAAAAGTCAATTTACGATTCTTCTTTGATACTTTACAAGACTGTACAAATGGCATCTTCTCTACTCTTTTTTCAAATAGAATAGAAGGTACAAAATAAAGACGAGTTTTTGTACTCACGTTTGCCAAATCATAAACTTCGTTATCTGATAAATAGTAATTATTTTTACACGACAAAACCTTGACATGGGAATCTGTAGAAAAGTAATACACAAAAACACTAGCAACCATCATAAAAACAAAACTAAAAATAATTGTTTGTTTGATGGTTAGCTTTATTTTCTTCTTTACCAATATAACTGCTCAACTTCCGTTACCATGTCAATATCATATTCTTTTTTAGCCTTGACTTTGATTTCATGAATTAAATCACGAACATCTTGAGCTGTAGCGGTTAAATCATCATTCACAATAAAATTACAATGCTTTTCACTCACCTTAGCTCCACCAACTTTATGGCCACGTAAGCCTAAATCTTCAATCAATTTCCAAGCAGGAATTTCTTCTGGATTCCTAAAAACACTTCCTGCACATGGCTTATCCAATGGTTGTGCGCTCATTCTTCTTTCGCGTCTAGCATCCATTAAATCACGAATATCATTTTGATTTCCTTTTTCTAATTGGAAACGACCCACTAAAATAGTCCAATCTTTATGTGATTGAAAAATAGAATGGCGATATGCATAATCCAATTCATCCTTCTTCATCCAACAAATTGTATTATCTTTTAAAACACATACATCCACTAAATGATTTGCCACATTATCTTTATAGGCACCTGCATTCATATACAGACATCCCCCAATAGAGCCTGGAATACCACTTGCCCATTCCAATCCTGTCAACGATCTCTTCATGGCTTCTACCGCCATATTTATAATTGAACATCCTGCTTGTGCCACTAAAATTCCATCTGGTTCAAAATAAAAGTCATTCAGAGTACGATCTAAATTTATAATTGCACCATGAAAATCCGTATCTGAACATAAAACATTTGATCCACGTCCAAGTACATAATATGGAATATTTTCTTCTGCAAGTATATCGAGTACACACATCAAAGCTGTACAATTTTTTGGATAAATATAATAATCTACAAAGCCACCAATCTTAAAAGTTGTATGTTTCTTCATAGATTCATGTTCTAAAACTTCTGCATACGTCATTAAACGATCCTTAATGCTCATATTACTTCCCCTTTTTACATATATTTTTTAATAAATCTATAATATCATATGCCGCATTTGGTTTTCCCATCTGCAAAGCATGCTCATGCGTTTCTTTATATACCACAGGATTTGCGTATAAAGAAACAATTTGTCCCTGCAATGTTTCTGCATTTAAATCTTTTTCTTCAATAATACGACAAGCCTGTTTTTTTAATAGCATGCTCGCATTATAAAATTGATGGTTGTTTGCCACATAAGGACTTGGTATCACAATAGATGGGATACCTAAAGCTGTTACTTCTGCAAGCGTAGTTGCTCCTGCACGACAAACCATTCCATCTACATGTCCATATATACGTAAAGTATCTACATATGGTACAACATGAATATTTTTTTGGTTTTCAAACAAATTCAAATCTTGCGAATTATCTTTTCCGCAGACATACAAAAATTGTAAATCACCATCAACATCCTTTAGAGCACTCTTCATCAATTCATTTACTGAACTAGAACCTAAAGAGCCCATAACAATAAGAATGGTCTTTTTATCTAAATCTAAGCCTAGTGATTTAAAATAGTCTTCATCAAATTTTGCTTCTTTAGCAATTGTAGCTCTTGGATTTCCAAGCATGTGAATCTTTTCCTTTGGAAAAACCTCATTGCACTTTTCATAACAAGTTATAATCGCATCCACTTTTTTCATAACAAGCTGATTTGCTTTTCCAACAATAGAATTTTGTTCATGAATTACAGTATGGATACCTAAAGAATGAGCTGCCATAATAACAGGTGCACTCACATAGCCTCCAAAACCAATAACTACATCTGGTTTGAATTCTTTCAAATATTTTTTTGCCTTACCTTCTGCTTTAAACATCTGACAAACAGCCATACATTTTTTAAATGCATTTCCTACCAATCCAGAAGTGTGTAAAGCCTTAAACGCATATCCATTTTGAGGAATCAAATCCTTTTCCATGCGATCATCATTTCCAATAAATAATATTTCCGTTGAAGAATCAAGTTCTTTCATTTTATCCGCCAAAGCTAAAGCCGGATAAATATGTCCACCCGTTCCTCCTGTCACAAAACAAATTTTCATATTAAAAACCTCACCAAGTATATCATATATCAATCTTTTAAAACAATATCGCCACTTGTCTTTACCATAAGGCCAGTTAAGACAAAACGATGATTCGAATTGAAACCATATTCTAAATCACAAGTAGATAAAGATACATAATTCGCATCTATATCATCTAATTCATTAAAATAAGTCGACATTTGTTGCATAGAATTCAACGTCTCTTGTCTATAATCACCAAATGACGTTGTATAGAATACACTATCTTCTGTCGTTTTCGCAAATGTAAAAACATGACACTTATAATTCGCATCTGGTGTTAATAAATAAAATACTGGATGCGACTTAAAAAAATCTTCATCACAATACTTTTTTAATAAGGTAAACATACCTCCACCCTCTACAGAATGTCCATATATAATTGAATTATCATCTTGAAATTGCCCATTCGCATTCGCATCCAAAAAAATCGAACCTCTATCATTATATTCTTTATTCACAGTGTGATTCAAATAAAATTGATTATCTTTTGTTTGCATCACAGGAAAAGAAATATCACAATCAGGAACATAGATCCATGCTACAATATCCTCATTTTCCGCTTTAAGTTTGCTCCAATCCGGATCTAACACTTGCTTTTCTTCTTTGTCCTTTTTTTTGATTACACTTTTTTCTAATTGCTTAGTTTCATTTTCTACTTGTTGTTTTTGTGAATAAATATCCCATAAATTATATGCACTATATCCAAATACACAAAGACAAACAACTAAAAGAATTCTATATATCCATTTTTTCATACATGTTCATTTTAACACAAATAAAAAGGATAGAGAAATGAATTCCCTATCCAACAAAGACAAATATAATTATTTGCTCAATTTGCTAGCAGCCGCTTTGTCTAATACAACAACTACATCTGCGTGGTTTTGCAATGCACTTGCAGCACATGCTGTATCGATTGGTCCTTCAATCATAGCTTTCACTGCATCTGCTTTATTTTCGCCATTTGCCACTAATAATACTTTTTTAGATTTCATAATTGTTCCAATTCCCATTGTAATAGCTTGTGTTGGAACTTTGTTGAGATCATTATCAAAGAAACGAGCATTTGCTTCACGAGTATTTTCTGTTAAATCAACAATGTGTGTTAATTCTTCAAATGGAGTACCAGGTTCATTGAATCCAATATGACCATTTTGTCCAATTCCTAATACCTGTAAATCAATAGACACTTCACTTAAAGCATCTTCATAAGCTTTACAATCCGCTTCTGTATTTCCATAAGGAACGTGTGTGTTATTCAAATCGATATCGATATCTTTGAATAAGTTTTCATACATAAATGTATAGTAAGATTGAGGATCTTTACGATCAATTCCTACATATTCATCTAAGTTATAAGATTTAATATCTTTATAGCTATATCCATCTTTGTGGTATTGGATCATTTCTTTATATAATCCAACCGGACTCGATCCTGTAGCCAATCCTAATACAGCATCTTTTTTTGCATCCAACAATTCTTTCATGACACCAAACGCCTTAGCTGACATTTCATCATAATTTTCACATACGATAACTTTCATTTGTATCTCCTCCATATATCTCTTCTATTATTATAGCATAGCGCTTTCAAAATAAAATAAACATTTTAGTAATGCTTTTGTCATTTTTAACAAATTAGTAATATTTGCACTTTTTAATTGACTTTATGTTAAAAAGGAGAAAAAAAGTTAAGCATACTGTATAATAAAATCAGTTAAGGAGGACACATAATGCCTAAACAAAATCCATTATTAAACATTGTAAAAAAACAAAAAGAAGGTAAAGCCGTAGCAATCTATTCATGCTGTTCAAGTAATGCATTCGTAATTGAGGCTGCGATGGAAACCGCAAAAAAACAAGATTCATGTGTTTTAATTGAATCAACAGCAAACCAAGTAGACCAAAATGGTGGTTACTCTGGAATGACACCTCAAGATTTCTTCAACTTCTGCCATGAAAAAGCAAAAGAAGCTGGATTATCTAGTGATCGTATTTTCTTAGGTGGTGATCACTTAGGACCATTAACAGTTTCAAACAAACCAGAAGCTGAAGCGATGGAATACGCAAAAACATTAGTTCACGACTATGTACGTGCTGGATTTACTAAAATTCATATTGATACAAGTATGAAGGTTGCAGATGATGATCCAAACACTCGTTTAAGTGATGAAACTATCGCTCGTCGTGGAGCTACTTTAGCTAAAGTATGTGAAGAAGCTTATCAAGAATTACTTCAAGAAAATCCAGAAGCAATTCACCCAGTATATATTGTAGGTAGTGAAGTTCCAATTCCAGGTGGAGCACAAGAAGAAAATGCGGGTATGCAAGTCACAAAACCTGAAGATTTCAAGAGTACAGTAGCTACATTTGAAAAAGCATTTAATGACATGGGAATCGCAAATGCATGGAACCATGTAATTGCAGCTGTAGTTCAACCTGGTGTTGAAGAAAAAGATGCTGGATGTGAAGAATATGATAGAGAACGTGCAAAAGATTTAATGGCAAGTATTAAAGATTTTGACAAATTAGTATTTGAAGGACATTCAACTGATTATCAAACTAAATACAAATTACGTGAATTAGTAGAAGATGGTGTTGGAATCTTAAAAGTAGGTCCAGGACTAACTTATGCCGCTCGTGAAGGAATCTTCGCATTATGCATGATTGAAGAAGAATTAGCTGCTGTTTACGGATTTGAAACAAGCCACTTCCGTGAAGAATTAGACAAAGCTATGTTGGCAAACCCAGGCAAATGGGCACCATATTATCATGGAACAGAAAATGAAATCGCATTTAAACGTAAATATTCATTCTCTGATCGTTGTCGTTATTATTTACCTCAAGAAAATGTCAAAAATGCTTTAGCTAAATTATTGGCAAACTTAAAAAATCACCCAGTACCATTACCATTGCTAAGTCAATATATGCCTTTCCAATATACATTGGTACGTGAAGGTAAATTGAACAATACACCTGAAGATTTAATTAAAGCTCGCGTTATGTATACGATTGAAGAATACACTTACGCTAGTCACCAAGAAGAATTAGTTCGTTAATATCAATGTGCGCATCATAAAGATGCGCATTTTTTTATGTAACAAAAAAAGGTTCACCCGAACCTTTTACTTACTCTTTCTTGAAATTAATTCTTTTGCATGATATAACGCAAAGATCAATGCTAATGCACTAATCACATAATTTAAATACAACATCCAACCTGTGTAGCGTTCATTCAATGCATTAAGTACAATCAATACAGATAAAGCGATTAATAAAACCATTTTTAAAATCACTTTATTTGTTTCTAATGTTTTAATTGAAGCTTCACTCTTCATTTTTTCATTACATTTAAAGTTTTCAATACGAGGTAAAGTTGCTAAGAACTTTCTAAATCTAAATTCTAAGAAAGCATATACACCAACACCTGCTAAAACACATAACCAGATAGGCATATTAAACATCAATATCAAGATAAATCCAATTAGTCCCATCACAAAGCGCATACTAAATTGTTTATATCTTTCTTCATTGTTTGCCAAGATATATCCTGTTTTTGAGAATACATCATAATAAACAGCTCTTCCACGATCATCTTTATAAACATGCCAACCAGATACATTACCCTTTAAATCTGTTTGTTGTTTTTGTCTTGTCTTTCTTCCTTGTGTCATAATATCTCCTTACCACTCAACTACTTCTTCGAGTTCTTCTTTTTTAAGATTTTGTCGTTTTTCTTCCTCTTTAAAATCAACATAATCCGTATATGGTGTCAAGCAACCATTATCCTGAGGTTGATCATGACCATCCATGCGCACCATTATTTTGTCAAGAATATCTGTTTGTGTCAACTTTTCTCCAACTTTTGAAGCTTTCATAAAAGTAGGAGCACGCCCAATCTCCATAAACATCGTTTCTAATTCTGCATAATCCGCTTTATGCACACCTTCCGTAAAATATTCCAATTCTTGTAGCATCATTTTGCAGAAAGTTTTCACATCACGCATATCAATATTGCCTCTAAAAATAATGAAAACCTTATGATCATTTGTCACTTTTAATGGTTGAGACATTGTAAATTTATTCTGGATTGCCTTATAAACTTCTTCTCTTGTCTCTTCCATATATTCTAAATAATAAGGTTTATCCTCTAATTCCTTATTATTATATATATTAAAATAAATTGTATTATAAATTCCACAATGTCTAAAAATTGTTCCTTTAACACTTGTGGCATAAAGAACTGGATATTTTTTATCAGCCATAATTTGTACCTCCTTAATTTCATTTTTAAACCATTAAATTATAATATTTAATGACCTAAAAATAAAATTAAAGGTTGTAAGGATATAATCCGTTACAACCTTATATTTGAGAGAAAATATTCTAACTTCGTTAGATTAGCCTACTAGATAACTGTCCAAGGAACTGGTACTAGAGGTGTGTATCCACCAGCCCAGATACCGAATGCAGCACCAACAATACCGATTACTAAGAATAATGCGATACATTTCACTGGAGTCCAGTTTTTCTTCTTAATCAATACATAGCACATCATAGTGAATGCGAATGCGATTAAGCAAGGTAAAATCATATTTAAGTAGTTTTGGATAACAATTGGATCACCTTCACCATTAGCAATAGAGATACCTAATTTTGTTCCTCCACCATAGTTAGAAATCAAAGCACCAACAACGAATACACCTAATACACTAGCAGCGTGAGTGAATGCTTTAGCGTTAGCAGTCATCATCTTAACAGCAGTTAAACCTAAGTTGTATGACCAGTACATTAAAGCATAACGTAATACCATTTCAACACCGAATGCGATAACGAAGTATAAGATTGGTCCCATGATACTTCCATCAATAGCCATGTTTGCAGTTAAACCAGCAGTGATAGGAATTAATGTATACCAGAACAATGCATCACCAATACCACCTAATGGAGCAGCTGTTGAGATACGTACAGAACGAATTGTCTGAATATCTGTTTTTTGTTGTTCCATTGATAATACGATACCCATAACGAATGTTACGAAGAATGGGTGAGTATTAAGGAAATCCATGTTGTGAGTCATAGATGCAGCTAAGTCATCTTTATTAGTGTGGATTTTTTCCAAACCTGGTAACATAGCCCATAACCAACCAGCAGATTGCATACGTTCGTAGTTAAACGCAGCCTGTAATTGGCAAGAACGCCATACCATTTTATTTAAAGTTTGTTTATCTAATCTTGCAGCAGGAGTAGTATCCTTGTAAGAAGTCATTGCATTAGATTCCATCACTTACACCTCCCTGCGCAGCTTTTGTTTCAATAGAAGTAATCTTGAAGTCTAATAATGCGATTGCAACACCGATGAATGCAACTAAGATCAAGCAAGCAGAAGCTGTAGCTTCAACGTTACCAAATAGTAATGCGCAAGCAAAACCAGCTAGTAACCATCCCCACAAGTCGTTAGAAAGCATAATCTTTAACAATACAGCGAAACCTACGAAACGCATCATTCCACCGGCAGCACTTAAACCACCCATGAACCAGCTTGCGTTTTCACTTAAGCTTTGTAAAGCACCAGAAGCAGCAGTTCCACCGACATATGCTAAAATAGCGATTACAGCAAATAAAGTACCTAAGATAGCCATTGAAGTATTTAATACAGCAGTGATTCCTTTAGGGTTAGCTTCATTAGCAGCTTTATCAGCTTTAGCCATTAAACCAGACATGATTGTAAATGTTAATGTTACAACGTATTGTCCGAATGTAGCGAAAATCATACAAGCTCCTAAAGCAGCATTAATATCCATTTTTGCTTTAACAGCGAAAATCATAGCAACAACTGATCCTAATACAGCGTTAGGAGGCTGTGCTCCACCAACTGGCATGTTACCAACCATCATTAACTCATATGTACCACCAACAACTAAGCCAGTGTTTACATCACCTAAGATTGCACCAATAATTGGACAAGCAATGATAGGACGATAAACGATTTCAGTTAATGAGAATTGGTCGATGGCAAAGAAGAATGTTACAATTGCCAATAACACAATTTCTACAATATTCATTTTTCATTTTCTCCTTTTTTGGATTAACTCCAAAGTTTATTAATATCTTCAGGTGCGATGTCAGGTACACGTTGAATTTCTAATTCAACTCCTAATTCTTGCAATTTCTTGAATGCAGCAACATCATCGTCATTTACAGCTACTGTAGTAGCGACTTGACGTTTACCTTCAGACATGTGCATGTTTCCAATATTACATTTTTTAATTGGAACACCACCCTCAACTAGACGTAATACATCTTGAGGTGTTTCACAAATGATGAAGATCTTTTGAGCAGGGCTCGCTTTTCCAATAATGTCGATTGTCTTCTGAATTGAGAAGTAACGAGTCTGAGCATAAGCTGGAGCAGCCATGTTCATCAAACCTTGACGGAATTCATCTTTTGCGACAGCGTCATTTGCAACTAATAATAAGTTAGCTCCTAGAACTCCACTCCATTGAGTTGCAACTTGACCGTGAATCAAACGATTGTCGATTCTTGTTAATAAGATATTTGGCATATTCTCTCTCCTCCCTGATAGCGCTTTCTTCTTTAAAGAATAACTATCTTGACTATATTATACATTTTCTATTCATAATTTCTTTACACATTTTAAGAAATTGTTTGCACTTTTTAGTAATTTTTTATTTTTTATCACTAACAATTATAAAAATTGGCAAAAAAATAACATAATTATCACAAAATCGGTTTAAAAATACATTTTGAAAACCTTTTCACAAAACAAAAGAACATGCTAATTAGCATGTCCCTTCTTTAAACTCTGTTTTTGCTTTTTCTAACCTTTCTGGTTTAACAATCAAATCTAAACCAATTAACGCAATAGCTGTAGCTGCTGTTACTAATCCAGCTTTTCCATCCTCACTAATTGTTGCAGCTGCCATTTCTTTAGAATGACCAGCCACAGTACAATCGGCAATTTTAATCGTTCCCTGAATTGTAGGGCAAATATAACTTACACTTCCTACATCTGTGGAACCACATGGAACTTCATCCACTGGATTAATCTGTTCTACACCTAGTTCTTTATACTTTTCTGTCAACATATCCGCTAAAGTATAGTTGATCTTTGTATCTTCATAAGGACACTCATACATACTTGTTTTATATGTTGTTTGACTTGCAATACATGATCCTTTTGCACAATCCTGGGCACGAGCCGCAATTTCTTTACAATAAGCCATTGTCGGAGCTCTAAAATAATATTCCATACTTGCATAAGCTGGAATTACATTGGCAGCTAAACCTCCATCACGAATAATTCCATGAATATATGATCCTGGAGTCACAAATTGACGTAACATTGAAATCTGTGTATATGTACTAATCGCTGCATCTAATGCACTATGACCATCTTGAGGATGACATCCATGCGCATTCTTACCAAAAAATTCATATTTAATTGGTAAAATAGCCAATGATCTTGATCCGACACCGTTTTCTGTATCTGGATGCACCATTAAAGCTGCATCAACATCATCGAAGACACCAGCTTCACTCATTTTAACTTTACCACCAAAATTCTCTTCACCAGGAGTTCCCACAACACGAACGGTTCCACCAATTTCATCAATAACACTCTTCAAGGCTTCACCAGCCGCAATACCAATACCAGCAATTAAGTTATGGCCACACCCATGTCCAACTTCTGGTAGCGCATCATACTCACACATATAGGCAATCGTTGGTCCTTCTTTACCTGATTTATATTCAGCCACAAAATCTGTATCAACCACTACGCTAGACTTTACATCAAAGCCTGCATCTTTCAAATATTTGACCAATACCTTCTGTGTTTCATATTCCTGAAAACCAGTTTCAGGATTATCATATAGTGTTTTTACAATTTCCATATATGCATCTAAATGTTCTTGAATAGATGCTTCAATTCTTCCTTTATAATCCATATAAGATTCCTCCATTTTTGAAAATATCATACCGCATTTTCAGACATTTGAAAAGTTTTTACAAAAGAAAAAGCCAGGCAAAGCCTAGCTTAAATATTAGATACCATCTGAGAAGTCGTCATTTTGTTCAATGTGTTGGAATACATAACGCATAACTTGGTCTTTTCCAACATTGCATGCAGATTCAGCTAAAGCATGTACATCTTCTGAGAAAGTACGAGTCAAGTTGATTTCTACTAACATACCTAAGTTTGTACCTGCAATAACTTCTACATTTCCTCTTGGGAAACCAATTTCAACAGCCGTCTTAAATGGAGAACCACCAGCTAAATCACTTAATACAATGATTCCTTCGCAGTCTTTTAATGAATCCATAGCGTCTGTTAATTTTTTTGCTAAATCATCTGTTGAATCTGTAGCCTCAAAATCTACAACAACATAATCTTTTGCATCTCCAGCAATCAAATTTAAACTTGTAGTTAAGCCAGATGCAAAGTGACCATGACCAGTAACAATTAATCCTATCATCTTCTTCTGTCTCCTCTAAATTTTTACTTTGCAGTATATGGGTAAATAGTTACACCCTTAACAACACGGTTTACTTCTCCTGTTGGACATGGATTGTCTGGTGTAATCTTGTAACTCAATGATTTAAATAATGCGATAACTTGAGCAACTAAAATATAGTCAAATCCTAAGAAAATATTATCTTTTGGTGCATCTAAATCAAAGCTGATGAATGTATCTACCAATCCTTCGATTTCAGCATCTGCATGACTAGAAACAGCAACTAAGCGGTTCTTTTTACGTTGTCCACTCATTTCTTTAATAATGTCATATTCATATTGTCTTTGATATTCATCATCTGATAAATAAACAACTGTTAAACATTCATCATTAATAACTGATTTAGGTCCATGACGGAATCCCATTGGACTATCAAATGTAGTTGTAACAGTACCAGCAGTCAATTCGCAAATCTTTAATTGACTTTCTTGAGCAATACCCTTCAATGTATTTGCACCTAAGTAAACAATACGATTGAATTCAGCAAAGTCAGATACTAAATCTTCGCATACTTTGTATCCTTCATCAACAAATTTTTGACCTTGAGCAATTACACTTTCCATTTCTTTTGCAGCTTCATCAATATCATCTAAACGGAAACATAATAATGCAGCCAACATCATGTTAGAGAAACTTGAAGTCATTGCAAATGATTGGTCATGAGTTTCAGGTGTCAAGTTAATATCGTAAGCATTGTCACGGGTAGCAGCCGCTTTTGCTAAAGCTCCATCCTTGTTACATGTAATGAATAAATGATACACATTTTCCTTACATACTTCATCAGCAACTTGTACTGAACCAACACTTTCAGGAGAGTTTCCTGAACGACCAAAGTTCACTAATAAAGTCTTTTTATTTCTTGATAAATAGTTTTCTGGAGTTTCTACTAAATCTGTAGAAGCATATGATTTTGCATGGTAACCAGTATAACGGTTAACGTATGAATATAAAGCATTACCTACGTATTCACTAGTTCCAGCACCTGTAAATACAATATCGCAATCTGGATCACTTAATACAGGTTCCATGAATTTTTTAAGAGCTTCCTTTTCATTTTTAATTTGAGCAATTGTTTTAGCCCAAGTAGCAGGTTGTTGGTAAATTTCCTGTGCAGTAAAAATACCACTTAATTCTTCCCAAGTTGATTTTTCTTTTCCGAACATTTTTCTTTCTCCTTTTGAACTAATTTCATTATAACTATTTTTAACTAAAATAAAAGATTTTGAATGAAAGTAAACTAAAAAGTGCAAATTTGTTCTTTAAAAATACAAATTTACACTAAAAAAGAAGGATTTCTCCTTCTTAAAGCACCTCAATCCAATATGAACAAGTCCATTCTTCATTTGGTTTTAAAATCATAGTTCCTTCTCTATGATAAAAATCCGGTGTTTCCTTTTCAAAATCACCATGCGAATACCATGGTTCAATGCATAAGAAATCCGATTCACTATCATGTGTCCATAAAGCTAAATATGGATATCCCTCAATCGATACACGAACAACTTCATCATCTCCATGTTTTAAAGTTACAAAACTTGATTTTAAATCTTTATAAATAATCGTCGCATACTTCTTTACATCTTCCCTAGACAATTTCCATTCTTTAAATGCGACATCCTGATATTCTACATTCTTTTCGTAGCTAGGATCAAACAACAATTGTTTTGCGTTTTCCTCTTTTTCAAAATCTAAAGTATATGTTGAAAATTCATCATCCAACTTAAATCCAGGATGCAAACCAAATCCAAAAGGCATATCCCTTTCATCATTGTTCTTAATATGATAATTGATCAATACTTTGTTTCCATCCAATTTATACCCAATCTCAAAATGGAAATTAAAAGGATGTTGAGCTAACGATTCCTCGTTTGCATCCAAGCTAAATACAAGTTTATCTTCTTTACTTTCACCCTTTAAAGTCGCATAACGAATCAAGCCATGATTCTTCATCGCATATTTTTTACCATCAATCTCATAATCCTTTGTATACGTATTTCCTACCATTGGAAATAAAGAAGGATTTCTTCCAGACCACCCTTGATCTCCTTGATATAATGTTTCACGCCCTGTACTCTTCTTAACTAGATGTAACATTTCACCACCCTTTTGAGTACACTCCAACTTCAATACATCATTCTCTAAAATATAAGCCATCTTATTCTCCTCCTATTCAGCTTTTATTTTCCCATTAAGAAATTGTAGATGCCATCCTCATCCACTCTTCCAATCACAACATCACTAACTTCTTTTAATGCATCACACGCATTACCCATCGCAACACCAACATCCGCCATTTTCAACATATCCACATCATTTGTTCCATCCCCAAAACAATATGTTGTATCAAACTTATGAAAATCCATAATTTTTTTAACAGCCGTTGCCTTATCAATTTGATTAGCACGAATCTCAAAACAATCAAAAAATTCTACAATACCCAAATCTTTGATCAAAGGCCTAAATTTTTCTTTATCTTGTCCTTCGCAAAAGACAAGAAGATTTAGTACATCATCATTCTCATATGGTTTAAATATTGGACTATTTAAATACAAATGAAAATAGATGTCATGTGCATACTTCGAATACGGCGTACCAAAATAATTTTCATTCCTTGTACTATAACGATACACTAAACCATGTTCCTTACAAAAAGAATCTATAGTTTTCATTGTGGCTTTAGAAATACAATTCATTTCAAGAACTTCTTTATGTCTATCTAAAATCAAAGCCCCACCATCACTGATCATACAATCAAATTGAAAGTTTCGCATACAAGAAGGAAGATTCTTTAATTCTGTTTGACAACGACTTGTACATAAAGCTACAAAGTGCCCTTGTCTTTGTAGTTCATTTAACATCTTAAATGTTTTTTCACTCACTTCATGGAACTTGTTATTGTATAAAGTTCCATCCATATCAAAAAAATAACCGTTCATAACTTAATAATATCCTCTTTCTAATTTTTTTAAAAGAATTTTCGATTTTTAATAATGAATTCACATTGACTCTTTACAATTATAAATGTGACTACATTCTTCCTTTCTAGTAGGTAACTCAATTTGCACTTCTCATAAGTAGTCACAATTACCACAACAAACCTCCTTAAATGATTGTTGTGGCAAAAGAAAAACCTGGATTTCCAGGTTTTTTATTTAATGAATTCTTTGATTTGATCCATACGCTCCAAGGTTTCATCATATCCTAATTGAAACCAAGGACCCAATTTTTCTGGATCTGTCGTATAACGGGTGACACCAAGATCTTTATGCGGACGCAAAACTAAAGCTTTTCCTTGTTTTTCTAATTCTGCAATCTTATCCCACTGTTCCTTATAACGAATATGGCGATTTCTTAAATCATCCGTAATTTGTTTATCCTTATATACCAAATTAGATAACCACAATTGCCATTTTGGTGCTGGATTACGAACATAGCCTTCTTCCTTTGTAGAAATCACAATATGTTTATCATTTCCAGCACGAAGACTTTGTTCAATACTAATCATATCCACAAGACCTGCATCCATCCACATTTCCCCTTTAAATTCATAAGGTTTAGCTAGAAGCAATAATGCACAACTTGCCTTGATCAACGTTTCATCTTTATCAATATGACTCTTATCAAAATATTCAACTTTATGCGTCTTTAAATTATATAGACCCACTTCCATCTGTGTTTCGCTATTTTGAAAAGCTTCTAAATCTAACGGAACTCTAGATTCAATAAAATCATAAGTTGCTTCAATACCAAATATAGAGCCTTCTTTTAAAAAGGGTCTTAAACCAACTACACCTTTTTGACAAGGCGCATCAATTCCAGTCACCTCTAGACGATCCACTTGTTTAGACACATAACTCAACAAAATTTCTGTACCTGCACTAATACCTACACAATAAGGAAGTACAATATCATGCTCAAGTAAACACTTCAATACTCCTGCAGAATAAGCAGCCTTAGTTCCTCCACCTTCTGCAACAATACCTACTCTACTCACGCACTACACCACTTTCTTTTGCTGCATCTGCCACTGCTTGTGCTACAACATCTGCAACTCTAGGATCTAGAGCTGAAACAATAATATGTTCACTATCTAACATATCTTCTGTAACCATTGAACTAATCGCATAAACAGCCGCTTCTTTCATCGCGTCATTGATACATGTAGCACCGGCTTTTAATGCTCCTTTAAAAATACCAGGGAAAGCTAAGACATTATTAATTTGGTTAGGAAAATCTGAACGTCCTGTACCAATGACTTTAGCACCTGCTTCTTTAGCATCATCAGGTTTGATTTCAGGGTTAGGATTTGCCATAGCAAAGATAATTGGATCCTCTGCCATGCTCTTAACCATATCTTTAGTTAATAAATCTGCTACAGATACACCAATAAATACATCTGCACCAACTAATGCATCCTTTAAAGAACCTGTTTTTCCTTCTTTATTTAACTTATCAATCAATCCTCTTTGACCACTTGTTAAATCCATATCCGCCGTTAAGATACCTTGCTTATCAACTAAAATCACATTTCCTAATCCAATCTTTAAAATTAAAGTCGCAATCGCAACACCAGCACTACCCGCACCATTGATAACGATTGTTGGATTTTGTTTTTCAGCCAATTTTAAAGCATTCACTAAAGCCGCACAAACCACAATAGCTGTACCATGCTGATCATCATGGAAAACTGGAATATTCATTTTTTCCTGTAATCTTTTTTCAACTTCAAAACAACGAGGAGCCGCAATATCTTCTAAGTTGATTCCACCAAAGCTAGGCTCTAAACTTGAAATAATTTGAACCAATTCATCTGTATCTTGTGTATTCAAACATAATGGAACGGCATCCACATTTCCCAATGCCTTAAACAACACACATTTACCTTCCATAACAGGCATACCTGCTTCAGGACCAATATTTCCTAGTCCCAAAACAGCACTACCATCACTAATAACGGCAACCGTATGAGATCTTCCTGTATATACGTAACTATTCTTTTTATCTTTTTCAATTTCTAAACACGGCGCAGCAACACCTGGTGTATAGGCAATAGATAAATCATCTTTGTTTTCAATCTTCATTTTAGGAACAGTTTCCAATTTACCATTCCACTCCGCATGTAATCTTAAAGCTTCCTTTGCGTAATCCATGATAACCTCCTACTCAACAATTTTTAATACAATTTCAACCATCTTTTCCATCTTTTGAATGCTTGCGAATTCAAAACGACCATGATGATTAAAAGAACCTGTACCTAAGTTAGGACAAATAAGTCCTCTAGCCGTCAACATAGCCCCATCGGTTCCACCACGGATTGGCGTACTAACAGGAGTAACATCACATTGACGCAAAGCATATTTTGCCTTATTCACACTACGCATATCTCCATGCATATATTGACGCATGTTTTCATATTGATCACGAATCGTTACATGAACACGATTACCATACTTTTCATTCATCTTATCTTTAACAGCTTCCATCTTCTGTTTTTGTGCAATAAAACTCTGTTTACTATGATTACGCAAAATATAAGTTAATTTTGCATCTTCACAAATTCCTTCCATACCCACTAAATGATAGAAACCTTGACGACCTTGTGTATGTGAAGGTGTTTGTTTCTTTGGAAGACTTGAAGCATATTCCATAGCTAATAAACTCGCATTGACCATACGATCTTTTGCATCCCCAGGATGAATACTCGTTCCATCAAATGTAACAACAGCCTGTGCTGCATTAAATGTTTCATAATCAACAGAATCAATACGATCTCCATCAATTGTGAACGCATAATCTACGGCAAACTTATCTAATTCAAAGTTTTCGACACCACGACCAACCTCTTCATCTGGCGTAAAGGCAACCGCAATAAATCCATGTTCCTTTTCAGATTGAATCAACTGTTCCATAGCCTCTAAAATAATCGCAATTCCTGCTTTATCATCAGCACCAAGTAAAGTCGTCCCATCTGTAACAATCAAATCATCACCAATACAGTTTGCCAAAGCTGGAAATTCTTCTTTACACATTGAATATTCTTCATTTAATTGAATTGTATTTCCATCATACTTTGAAATCACACGACACTTCACATTCGCACCCGTAATTTCACTAGCCGTATCCATATGCGCAATAAAGCCAATACGATCCATCTTTTTATCTGTATTCGCATTTAAGTAAGCATATACGATTCCTGTATCCGTTAATTCAACAGAATCAAAACCTAATGATTCACATTCTTTTTTTAATTCACGAGCTAACACCAACTGTTTTTCAGTACTAGGTGCACTTGTACTTTCTTCACTTGACTGTGTGTCAAATGATGCATAATGCATTAATCTCTTTTCTACTGCCATATTCAATCACCCTTTATGCCAATTCTTGTGCTAAACGAGGCACAATCTGTTTTTTACGAGAAACAAATCCTTGATCTTTAAATTCTTCCACAACATCACGAACAAAATAAGATAATTTTCCTACATATAAGAAGCGTGATCCACGACCTTCTACATTTGTGATAACCATCAACATTAAGTCATATTCATGAACTTTATTTTGTTCCTCCATATACTTCAAGAAATCCTCTTTGATTTCATCCACAATACTCAAATCAAAAGTGAAAACTTGACTTACCGCAATGTGATATCCACTCAACATATATTCTTTAACATCATTATAAAGAATGTTTTTGAATTCTTTTCCACGAATTGTAGCCGTATTTTCAAATAATTCTTTAGCCATCGCATCAAAATCAATATCATATTCACTTGATAAACGTTTAGCTAAAGTATGATCAATCGAAGTACATGTTGGTGAATTGAAATTCATTGTATCACTAATCATTCCATACGCAATTAATTTTGCGATAGTTTCAGGCATTTTTACACCATATTCACTATACATTAATCCAACAATCGTGCATGAACTTCCCACAATCATATTTCTAAATACAATTGGACGATCTGTTTCAATATCTCCAATTCTATGATGATCAACAATCTCTACAATGTCTGCCGTTTCAATATCACTGATACTCTGTTTCTTTTCATTATGATCCACAAGAATAAAACGTTTCTTTTCCGCCTTCAATAAGTTATAGCGAGCTACTGAACCCAAAATTTTATTTTGGAAAACAACCGGATAAGAAGAGTGACGCGTTTTTAACATTTCACGCTCTACATCTTCCACATACTCACTCTTATTAAAGCGAATCACTTTATTAGCAGGAGTCATAATCAATTCAACAGGAATGGAACGATAAATCATTTGAATAATCTTCATAATATTATAAGGTGTACTAATCAAAGTAACTCCCATCTGTTTTGCCATTTCAATAATATAACTATTTGGAACAAAGTTTTCCGCAACCACAATAACCGCACAACCCTTTGCCATACTCTTGATCATGCTGTCTTCATGATCATTCAAGACCATAATAGCCCCTTTTAAATCTCTTTCCATCAAGCGTTTGTCCGCAATACGAACAAATCCACTTCTTTCAAGATTTCCCTTTAAAATAAAAGACCCCTTTACACTGGCCACTAAATTTTCTAAAGGCGTTTCTTTCAACAATTCACTTGTAATATTTAAATCCTGCATTTGAACCTTGGAAACATCTCCCAAAGTAACCATACCTTTATATTCATTTTTATCATCTACAACATATAAAGTCTTAACATGATTTTCTAAGCATAGATCCCATGCACGACGAATTGTTTGCCCCTCTTCAATTGTCACCGCCTCATCGATTTCAATTTCCTCTAACGTTGATCGTGCTGTTGTTAATAAGACAGGCATGCTCACATTTAGTTTATCTAATATAAATTTAGTTTCTGGATTCAATGTGCCCAAACGAGCAGCTGTTGCATTAATTCCTGTCTGCCTTTTTAATTCAGCAAGAGCCAAAGCTGCACATATCGAATCTGTATCTGGATTTTTGTGTCCAATCACATAAATTGGTAAGCTCATCAAAATCTCCTCTCAATAATCTTAATTTTGTAATCAATATTATATCACGAAAAAAAAGAAGATTCATTATCGAATCTTCTTACTTAACAGCATCTTTCAAAGCTTTGCTAGCTTTAAATTTAACAGACTTGCTTGCAGCAATTTCAATCTTTTCTTTAGTAGCTGGATTGATACCTGTACGAGCCGCTCTTTCACTAATTGAGAATTTACCAAATCCGAATACATCTACAGTACCATTATCTTTTAAAGTATCAGCTACTGTATCGAATACGAATTGAACATAAGCTGTTGCGTCTTTTTTTGAACAACCAAATTCTTCAGCCAACTTTTCAGCTAAATCTTTTTTATTAATAACATTAGACATTTATATGTTCCTCCTCTAAATTATTACCACGCTATTTTATCATTTCTCTTACTAGAGTGCAACGTCTTTCATCATCGTTTCAACGACATATTTAGGTAAACCTACCACATTGGTATAATCCCCCTCAATATGATCTACAAAATCACATTCCTGAATCCCATAAGAGCCTGCTTTATCCATACATTTTCCACTATTTACATAGGATAAAATGTCTTCATCCGCCAACTTCTTAAAATAAACATCTGTTGTTTCGACATGTAAAAATGTCTGATTTTTATAAATTATACAAACCCCTGTTTTTACTTGATGCTTACGATTCGATAAAGATTTCAACGTCTTTATCGCATCCTCTTTTGATTTTGGCTTACCCAATATCTTATCATCCAAACACACAATCGTATCTGCCGATATAATAATCGAATCTGAATAAGATTCTTTTACTTCTTTCGCCTTTGATTCAGCCACTTTTTTTAAAGCTTCATCTAAACCTAAGTTTAAATCAAACACTTCATCCTTTTTGGCTGGACAAACAATAAAATCATAGCCCAATGCTTTTAATATCTCTTTTCTTCTAGGAGACTTTGATGCAAGAACAATCATCTTTCAAAACCTATTGGTGCCTTTTTCACCATATAATATATTGCTAAAACACTAGCTAAAGCCATGAAACAAATCACTTTGACTACACAAGCAAGTACTAGCTTATAAAAAATTGTTTCTGGAAGCATACAAATCATAAAATCCGTATTAGGGTCTAATAACCACAATTGATTCGAAAAAAAGATTGTATGAAACCAAGTCCAAAAGCTTGTAAAATCTGTCAAGATCCAGAATCCAAAAAACACAAGCATCAATATGAATGTAAACATGGCCATCAAAAAGCCCTTACTTAAATACGCAAACATCAATGTTTTATCATTTAAGTAAAAATATAAAACTACCAATCCTAAAATAATAAATGCCATTTTAGCTACTTTTAGAGCATTCTGATATAAAGCTTTCACATCCACCATATGACTCGTTTCTTTTTCATTAAACGTTTCTTGAGATACACCATACCATGTGATGTGGCCCTTTATATCATCACGCTTATCATCCAAATAATCCAGTAATAAACGTATACTTTGATTTAAATCTTTCTTAGAAACACCAATATCACTAGCCAATTCCATCTCTTCATACTTAGGAATGTAAAAATTTGGGTTTAATGCTGTACTCTTGATACTAAAAACAACACATACAATAATAAAGCACCAGCCAAACAGAAAACTTAAAACACGTCTCATTATTCTACAGCTACCAAATCAGCCTTTTCTACCATAGGCATAGCTTCAATCAAACTCACCAAAGATTGTATACTAATTTCTAAGTCGCTAATATCTAGAGTTAATGCCACATTGGCAATTCCATTGATTGGAATTGTTTGGTTAATTGCCAACACATTGACTTGTTTTACCGAAACTAAAGATAAAACTTTAGAAAGTGTCCCCTTTTCATTTCGCAAAATCATGGAAATGATTGCCTTACGATTGGATTGTTCGGCATTAAATGAAAAAACTGCATCTTTATATTTATAATAAGTACCACGTGAAATACCTACCATTTTAACAGCTTCACTAATTCTTTTTGCCTTGCCCGACTGCAATAAAATACGCGCCTGCATGACTTGTTCTAATACATCCGGTAAAATATCACCACTCACGACATAATATTTACTCATACTTTATAAACGCCCCCTTTTTGGCTATTGTTAAACAGCGATGATCCAATCCATTCAAATTTTCATCTAAAAACTTAGATAATTCAATCAAACGATTTTTTTCTAAAGAAACAACCATCATTGTTGAACCACTACCTGAAATCCACATTGGAAGTTGTTTTTGTTCACAATACGTCTTTATCCTATCATATTCTTTAATAAATTGCCTACGATATGGTTCATGCAATAGATCCTTACAAGAACTTGCAAGTAAAGACTCATCCCCCTGTTGCAAAGCCTGAATAAAGACTAGTGCATGAGATACTTGGCTCACACAATCTTTAAATGCCATTTTAGTCGGCAAAACTTTTCTTGCCTGAGAAGTTTTAACTTCATAACGAGGAACAATAGCTAGACAATGGTAATCTACGCACGGAACAAGACTCATTTTCACATCTTCTTTTTCCATAAAACAAGCTGTTGCCTGACCAAAAATAGCAGGTGCCACATTATCAGGATGTCCCTCAATACTTGTGGCAATCTTTAAAATTTCCAACTTATCCATATTCTTTTTAAACCAAGCATCACAAGCTAAGATACCAGCAACAACACAAGTTGAACTTGACCCCAACCCTCTAGCAAATGGAATATCTGTATCAATTGTGAGTTTAAAAGTAGGATAATCCAAACACAAATAATCACATGCCGTATAAAAAGCTTGTACAACTAAATTGTTACTACCCTTAAATTCTTCTGGACATCCTTCCACAATCAATTCGTCACTTTCCTCAAAAGTAAAATGTGCCCACCAATCCACAGCCATTCCTAAACAGTCAAATCCCACGCAACAATTCGCACTTGTTGCCGGGACATGTACACTAATCATAGAATACCTCTTTAGTACTTTGACATACGACATCTTTCATTGACGCTACATCAATCACTTTATTATGTAAAATATCTAAATCTTGAAGTTCTTTTAACTGAGAAGGAATTGCATCTTGACAATACTTTGATAATGTTTCCATAGCCTTCCATTCATTTTTTTCATCATATCCTAATGCCTTTAAGACATCTTGACTAAATTTATATGGAGAAGCCGTTGCCAAAGAAACAATAGGACGATCTTTACATTCTTTTGCGGTTTTATATGCGATTGCAGAATGAGGATCTAAGACATAGCAAGTCTTATCATATACCGACTTAATTTCTAAGCTTGTATTTTCATCATCAACACTACCACACGCAAATAAGTTTTGAATGGTTTTAAAAGTTTCATCATCAATCTGATAACGACCCTTTTCATTTAATTCCTGCATCCATTTTGATACTTTTTGCGTATCTTTATTTGAAGCATAATATAACAATCTTTCTAAATTTGAACTAATCAAAATATCCATACTTGGTGAAATAGTCTGGATAAAATCACGATTTCGATCATAAATACCTGTCGTTAAAAAATCCGTTAATACACGATTGGCATTACTAGCTACATAAAATTTCTCTACTGGAAGTCCCATTAAATACGCATAATATCCAGCTAAAACATCTCCAAAATTTCCTGTTGGAACACTGAAAGATACTTTATCCCCCAATTGAATATCACCTTGTAGAACCAATTGTTTATAACTATCAAAATAATAAACAATTTGAGGAACTAAACGCCCCACATTAATGGAATTTGCGCTTGTCAACAAAATGTTTTGTTTCGCACAATATTCATTCAATTCTTCATCTAAGAACAAACGTTTTACTTGGCTTTGCGCATCATCAAAATTCCCTTGAATTCCAAATACATTCACATTTTTACCTTTTTGCGTAACCATCTGACGATATTGAATCGCACTTACCTTTTTATATGGATAGAAAACATTAATTCCAATATTCTCTACATCACAAAACCCAGATAATGCAGCCTTACCTGTATCTCCACTTGTGGCAGTTAAAATTAAAGCTTTTTGACTTGTGCTTTTTAATGCACAGGACATCAATTGAGGTAAAAGGGTTAGGGCAACATCTTTAAAAGCACATGTAGGACCGTGGAAAAGTTCTAAAACATAAACATCATCTACTTTTTTAATAGGTGTAATTTCTTGTTTAGAGAATGAATTCGCATATGCATTTTCAACACATGCCTCTAATTCTTCCTTTGTATAGTCTGTAAGAAGATGTGAAAGAATATAAACTGCATTTTCTTTATATGACATTGTACATATTAAAGATAGATCCAAATGAATTTGGTCTAAAATTGGAAGTACATATAAGCCTCCATCTGGACTCATTCCATTTAGTATAGCTTGCTTGCTTGAAACGCTTTGGTGTGCGTCTCTTGTAGAAATATAATCGTTCATGAGAATCCTCCTTGAAAATCTATATGTCATATGATACAATGTTCACACTTTAAAAACAAGTGTTTTCTAAAAAGATACAGGAGGAACGATATGAACGCAGTTATCTTAGGTTATGGAGTTGTCGGAAAAGGGATTGAAATCCTTACAAATTCACTAGAAGATATCAATATCAAATACGTCTACGTGCGTAAAGAAAAAGAAAATCTTCCATATTTTTCAAACAATGAAGATATGGTAGTTCAAGATGATATTGATATTGTTTTTGAATGTTTAAATGGATTAGAACCTGCTAACACACTGATTCAAAAAGCTTTAAAAAAAGGCAAACATGTCATCAGTTCAAACAAAGCGGTTGTTGCGACATACTTAGATACATATTTAGAACTTGAAAAAGAATATGGTGGATCCATTCAAGTAGAAGCTTGTGTTGCCGGTGGCATTCCCTTTATTGATGCCTTATTGAAACTAAAAAGACTTGAACCACTACAAGGTTATGAAGGTATTTTTAATGGTACGAGCAATTATATCTTAGATTCTATGCAAAAAAACAATTTAGATTTTGAAGATGTTTTAAAACAAGCTCAAGAAAAAGGTTATGCAGAAAAAGATCCATCCAATGATATTGATGGCGTTGATGTTTACTATAAGACAAAGATTTCTAACAGTTTAGCCTTCAACACTCCAATTGTTGACATTCCTTATTATGCAGGAATTCGTACAATCAAAATGCTAGACATTAAATTCATCAAAATGAACAACAAAGTATTACGCCATCTATCCATTTCAAGACAAATTGGAGATAAGATTATTTCCATTATCGCTCCATGCTGCATGGATGAAAATGATTTTTTAGCCAACGTTCCAAGCAACTACAACGCTCAAAAAATTCTTTCACATAGTTTTGATACATTAGGCTATTATGGACAGGGAGCTGGACAATTACCAACAGCTCAAGCCATGGTACAAAATGCTCTAGATACACTTGACGATAAAGAAAGAAAAATTGTTTATGCAAAACCAAAAGAATTCGATACATCTCTATTAAAAGAAACTTGGTTGATTCGAAGTGATGTTGCTTTAGATAATTATTATCCAACCCAAAAGAAGGAGGCCAATTATTACTGGGTTGAAAATCAAGATATGTCAATTATTAAGAAAGTAAAGGAATTAGATAAAAATAGCTTTATCGCATTATGGAGGTAGCTCACATGTTAAAAATCACTAAATTTGGTGGTTCTAGTGTCGCAAACGCAGAACAATTTAAAAAAATCAAAAACATCATTCAACAAGATCCAACACGCCGATACATCGTTGTATCGGCTCCTGGAAAACGCTTTTCAGCCGACAACAAAATCACCGACCTATTATACTTATTAGATGCACACAGAAAATACCACGTAGATGCATCAAGTGTATTTAAACTCATCAAAAATCGTTTCATCGAAATCAAAAATGAATTAGGCCTTAAGCAACCTATTGAAAAAGAATTAGATGCTTTTTATACCAACCTAAATCAAATGTCGCAAGCTGTTATTGTAAGTCGCGGAGAATATTTCTGTGCTAAATTAATGGCTGAATATCTAGGCTATGCTTTTGTGGATGCCAAAGATATTATTCGTTTTAAATTAGATAAATCCATCGACTGGGATGCAACGAGCGCTAAACTACAAGCCAAGTATGCCCAATATGACCACTTTGTTTTCCCAGGCTTCTATGGAACAAGTGCCAATGGACACATTCAAGTCTTCCCACGCGGTGGTGGCGATATTACAGGTGCTATTTTAGCAAAATGTCTTCATGCTGACGTATATGAAAACTGGACCGATGTATCTGGATTTCTAATGGCGGATCCCACAATCGTTCAAAATCCAAAAGGAATTACACATATCACTTATTCAGAATTAAGAGAACTTTCTTACATGGGAGCTAGCGTTTTACATGAAGAAGCTATTTTCCCTGTAAAAGAAGCCAACATTCCAATCCACATTTTAAATACCAATCGCCCTCAAGATGCAGGAACCATCATCCAGGAGCATTCCAAAATAAAGAGTGGCTATCCAATTACGGGTATTGCTGGTAAAAAAGATTTCATGTCGATCTACATCTATAAAAAACACATGTCCAATGAAGTTGGCTTCATTCGTAAAGCTCTATCTATTTTAGAAAAATACCATATTAGTATTGAACATATTCCAAGTGGAATCGACTCATTTAACATTGTCGTAGAAAAGAAAGAAATTGAAGAAAGTCTATATGAAATTTTAGCTCATTTTAAAGAAGAATTAAAACCAGATAAATTAACCGTTCAAGATGACTTAGCTTTAATTTCCACTGTAGGTAAAAACATGTCCGATAAGCCAGGTACAAGTGGAAAACTATTTGGTGCTTTAGGTAAAAATAACATTAACATCGTTATGATTGCCCAAGGTAGTGATGAAATCAATATTACAGTCGGAGTTAAGAAAAAAGACTTCACAAAAACAGTTCAAGTTATATATGATACTTTTGTAGGAGGAAATGAAGAATGACAACAATCGCAATTGCCGGTGCTACAGGCGCTGTAGGACAACAAATGTTAGAATGTTTAAAAGAAAGAAACATTCAAGCGGATCTAAAATTATTAGCCAGTGCAAGATCAAAAGGAAAAGAAATCGATGGCCACATCGTTGAAGAACTTACGCAAGAAAGCTTTCAAGGTGTTGATTACGTTTTAGGTGCAACTGGCAATGACATCACAAAAATGTGGATGCCATGGGCCAAAGAAGCAGGATGTATCGTTGTCGATAATTCAAGTGCTTATCGATTAGATGAAGATGTTCCTTTAGTGATTCCTGAAGTGAATAAAGAAGACATTAAAAATCATCATGGCTTGATCGCAAATCCAAATTGTGCCACTATCATTGCCCTTGTAGCCTTACATGCTTTACATAAAAAATATCACATCAAACGAATGATTGTGACTACATTTCAAGCTGTTTCAGGAGCTGGTGTACAAGGAATTGAAGATTTAAAAAATCAAATTGAAGATGAAAACATTCCATCAAAAGCCTTCCCTTATCAAATCGCATTCAATCTTATTCCTCAAATTGGTGATTTTGATGATTTAGGCATCTCTAAAGAAGAATGGAAGATGCAAAATGAAGCAAGAAAAATGTGGCATGATGATGCATTAAAAGTAAACTGTACTTGTGTTCGTGTTCCAATTTGGCGTTCTCATTCTGAAAGTATCACAATCGAATGTGAAAATGAAGTCGATGTCAATGAGGCAAGAGAATTATTAACGCATGCCAAGGGCGTATTACTTAAGGATGATCCAAAGAATCAAATCTATCCAATGCCAAAGGATACGACAAATCAAGACTTAGTCTATGTGGGAAGAATTCGTAAAGATATCACGGATGAAACAAGTCATACATTATCTTTATTCTGTTGTGGCGACCAAATTCGTAAAGGTGCTGCTACAAATGCAGTTCAAATTCTAGAAGAATTATTAAAGGCAAACGATTAATTTCGCTTGCCTCTTTTTTTAATTTACTTCAATATCTCCACTTGTCGTATTTAAAGTTAAAGTCGCACTATTTGTTCCTAAAACACGAGTTACAGAACCCGTTAATTCTTCTTCACCAATCTCAATATCTCCACTCGTTGTACTAGCTGTTACTGAAACATTACTGATATTTTCTACACTTACATCTCCAGAAGTGGTTTCTAATGAATTATCCCCAGTCAATTGACCATCAAATTCAATATCTCCACTTATTGTGACAAAGGTACTATTATTTAGATTTGAATTCTCAATTGAAATATCCCCAGAAACACTGGTTACTCTAGAATCTTTTAATGTCACGTTTTCAATTTCAACATCCCCAGCAACAAGATTACCATTCACAACCAAAGAATCATTTGTCGTATAAATAATCACTTCATTATCATCATGACCTACAAAATGTTTGTCTGAAATTGTTTCTTTTACAGTTAAAACACCATTCTGAACAGAATATTCCAGTTTTTGTTTCTTCGCATCCTGCAAACGATAAGAAATCGCGTTTTCACTCGATTTTTCAACTTTAACATCCATACTTACCAAATCTAAATTCACAGATGTAAAATTCTCTATCCCCTCATGATTCAATGGTTCTTTCACAATCATAGTTTCTGAAACTTCATCATTACGAATCAAATGAATCGCAAGAAAACTACCTCCTGCAATACATACAAGGATACAAACAATTATTATAATACCAATCTTTTTCATCAAATCACCTCTTTCACTACTAGTTTATCACCACTACTTTGTTTTGTATAGTAGTATGCTCAAAAAAAGAATCACCTTTTGATTCTCTTCTTTTCAACATTCGGCATAATAAAATGCTCATACATATACTTCCACAACACTTCACTACCCTCATGTGTCTTTTCATTTCTTTTTAAAATCTGTTCTAAATGCACACCATTTTCAACCCACATTCTTCCATCCGTTGCTGCATTCAGCATAACTGGCTGAAAATTGTCCAACACCCTAGCAAACTTAGCTTCAGCCGTTTTTCTTTCTTCAAATTCATTCCATAAATCAAACATTTTTTTTGCCTGGTCTTCTGGCAATAAATTAAAAATACGATTTGCGGCAAGCTTTTCTCTTTTACTTTGTGTTTTTAAGCCCTGACTATCATAGGCATATGTATCACCCGCATCAATTTCTACAAGGTCATGGATCAACAACATTGAAATTGTCTTTAATACATCAATTTCTTCATTCGCATATTCATTCAAAAGTAATGTCATAATAGCCATATGCCAAGCGTGTTGCGCATCATCTTCAAAATCTTTTCCATTACTCTGTAAAGTTTTTCTTTTGATTTGTTTCTCTTTGTCGATTTCTAAGATGAACTCCATCTGTTTTTCAATTCGTTCCATACTATCACCAAAACCATTGTAACACACAAAAAGGCCCGGATTCACTCAGGCCTAATCTATTACGTCAAATGCGAAATCATCAGTGAACTTGAGGAAGGAGCAAAATCGATTTCTATTGACGCAAACCTTCTTAAAACTTCCTTTCGAAGCCGATAAAATTATATCACATTTTGGAACTATTTACAATATTGTTGTAAATATTTTACATTTCTATGAAAGTATAACCATATAAATTATTACACAAGATATTACACTTGCTAAAACAACACCAATTACAGGTAACTTTTTTAAAGCTGCAATAACCGCTACAACACTTGCTATAATGCCAATCCATATATTCTCATCTACATATAATATAGCTGGAAAAATCAAGGATGCCATCGCCGTATAAGGTATCAATTGTAAGAATATATTAACCTTTTTAGATACTTGAATCTTATCCATGAACAAAGCTGGCAACATTCTTGGTATATATGTTGATAAACAAAGAAATAAAATCAATATCGTAAATTTCATTGTAAATCCTCCTTGGAAATAAAACACATTCCAATGAGTGCACAACCTAGTGTTGATATCAAAATAGATAATGAACTCGATAAGAATTGATTTAATCCCCAATTTACAACCATTGTCATAATCACTACACACAATAAACGAATCGACTTCTTAATATTTGGCACCAATAGCCCAATAAACATCGCATACAAAGATACACCTAAGCTCTTAGATACGATACTAGGCAGTATACTTGAAAAGAGGATACCTAAAGCGGATCCTATATTCCATGATAAATATGAGAATAGCGCAAGTCCTGCAAAGAATGACGGAGTTAGCTTATTGATTTTTTTATCTGTCATTGACATCGCAAACACTTCGTCTGTAATGCCAAAAGATAAAAGCAAACGAATTGGTAGGCTTGTTTTCTCCATCTTTTCCATGATACATGTACTCATAATAATATGACGTAAATTTAATATAAAAACAGTAAACACTATTGTTACATAAGCAGCATTCTGAGCTAACATTGTGACAGCAGCCATTTGTCCAGCTCCTGTATACACAAACAAAGAAAAGCTTAAAGCTTTGAAAAATGTTAATCCTGTCGCTTTTGCCATCATACCATACGCTATGCCAACAGGAATATATCCTAAAATAATTGGGGTTGCTGCCTTGGCCCCTTCTACAAAATCTTTCTTCATAAACATTCCCTTAAAAAAAAGAAACAGTATAAAAACTATTTCTCTTCTTTCTTCTCATTTTCTTCAACTGTTTTTGTTTCTTCTGATTCTTTCGGCTCTTTCTTTTCTTCAACGACTACAGGTTCTTCTGGCTTTTTAAAGTTCTCACTAAACACGCCTAAGGCATAGAAAAGCACACTAAAGCATAGTGATTGATAACATGTTGTGATCATATACATCACTAAATTCAATACATCAATATTTGTACTGTAATATGAAATAAACGTATTATAGGCTTGGATTGCCGCATAACATGTATAAGCTAATGATAGAACGGCAAATACATTTAATAGAATCGTTAATGATTTTGTTTTTTTCATCTAAAACACCCCCTAAACAATGTATTCATTAAACCACTATTTTTAGAATTATACAAACTTAAATTCTTTCAGTTTATTTTAAGCAAACGCATCATATGTATCATCATCTTCACATACAATTTGAATGACACGCTTCCCATCTACTACAGTCGATACAATCTTATCTGGATATTCCATGGCATCCGAATGAATTGTTAATTCAATACCTTGTGATAGTTGAAATTTCTTTGTACGCTTATTATTTAAGCTTTCAGGAACCACCTTAAATTCCGTATCAAAATTTTTACGTTCAGGAAGTGCTAATAAGCAATCTTTAATAACATCTTTCTCGATTTCTTCTTCACTAAAAGAATATGAATCAATCAATTGATCAATACACTGATTGTAATTTAATTGTTGTGGTGTATTCATCACATTCTGTAATTCACTTGATAACTTCACATAGTCTTTTTTAGAAACTGGCTCTACCGCACTTTTCAATTCATTATCCACAGCCTTAAATGCTGAATACGTATTTTTGGCATCATCCCTAGCTTCATCCAATTCTAAAAAAGAAACCGTCCAATATTTAGCCATCGTATCCGAATATACTTTAATATCCTTGAATACGATATGTGAATTGATTTCATACAACGAAAAAACAGCGGATTTCCATAATGATTTCTTATCCCCTGAAAAGCCATACTTCTTTGATAAATCACTTCCATCATACCACTTGGAATGTTCTACTTTGGCAACCACATATAAAAGTTCATCACTACTATTTTGTATTAAAATCTGAATCAAACTTCCCTTTTTCACACTCGAACCCATATGATAAATTTTCGCCTGTGCTAGACGCTCGCTTGTTAAAAGCTTATCCGCAATACTATCTGTAAGTACTTCGCATTTATCTTGATCTAAAGCCATTTGACGAATACAAGAAACCACTTGCGTTTGTTCATCATGAATGGTATACATTTTATTTTTCTCATTTGAATTTGCGTATTCAATATATTCTTTCACAAAGACTTGAAATTCTTCCGGCATCTCTTTTCTTTGTACCATATCATTATCTAAATCCAATATATGGAAGGATGTATATAAAATTGTCATAAAAAATTTACTCCTTTTTATCGCAAATATTATACAATAAGTAAAGGAGGTTTTGAAAATGAAAAGAAAATCGATACCTATTTTATTACTAACCGGCTATTTAGGAGCTGGTAAAACTACTTTATTAAATCACATTCTAAAAAATCAAGAAGGATATAAAGTTGCGATTATCGTTAATGATATTGGCGAAATCAACGTTGACCAAAAACTCATTGATAAGAATGCACAAATTCAAAAAGAAGATACAGACGTTGTAGGTCTTACTAACGGATGTATTTGTTGCACACTAAAACTAGATCTTTTACAGCAACTTTCTGCACTAGCTTCATCCAACAAATTTGATTATATTATTATTGAAGCCAGTGGTATTTGTGAACCTATCCCTATCGCACAAACCATCACAGCTGCCAATGAAACACTATATTCTAGAGGATTACCTGAATTATTTCACTTAGATAACATTATTTGTGTTGCCGATGCTGCAAGATTATCGAATGAATTCAATTGTGGTAAACACTTATTAGAACCAGTAGAAGATGAAGATTCTTTAGACTCTTTATTGATGCAGCAACTTGAATTCTGTAATACTGTAATTTTAAACAAAGCAGAAACCGTTAATGAAGATGAGAAAAATGAAATCAAGGCAGTCATTCATAAATTATGCAAAGATGCCGGAATCATTGAAGCTAGCTTTGGCCAAGTTAATTTAGAAGAGCTTTTAAACACACATAACTTTGATTATGAAAAAGCTCAAAATAACATTGGCTGGCTTCATGAAATTGAAGAACACGAACACCACCATGATCATGAACATGTTGGTGAAGCCTTAGAATATGGTATTTCTACTTTTGTATGGCAAACAAGAAAGCCATTGGATTTAAAAAAATTCACAAATCTATTAAACAACTATCCAAACGTCATTCGTACTAAAGGTTATGTATGGTTTGATAATCAACCAGACTCTGCTTACTTATTTGAACAAGCCGGTAAGTTAACATCCCTTACAGAAGACTCATTATGGATCGCATCAGCACCAAAACAAGATCAAATAGATTTATTAAAGGCCAACCCTCAACTAGCCAAAAACTGGGATGAAGAATATGGAGATCGAATCAATCAATTGGTCTTTATTGGAAAGAATATGGATGAAGAACAAATAAAAAGACAGTTCAATGACTGTCTTGCATAGGAGAAGAAATTCTCCTATTTTTTTATTAATTTTGAAAAGTTATGATCCAAAATCCTTTCAACCTCAGAATACGATTGATTCTTTAACGAAGCCACCATCGTAATTTCATTTTTTAAAGCAGCCATATAATCGTCACTATCAACAGCCCATTTCACAGCTTCAATACCATCGGATTCCATAAGTAATTTATCCATAGATATTTGTTTTACTAAATGCGTTACTTCCTCTTCTTTTCCGATTGAAGGACCAATCGTAAAATAAGATACCACCTCATCATATTCTTTGACATAATCCATACATCCATACCAATGTACAACATATGTATTTGGGTATTTACGAATCAATTCAAGTATCGTTTTTTCCTGACCCTTTGTATGAAGAATGACGGGTTTATTTAATGCTTGTGCAAGCTGAAGTTGTTTTTCAAATACTTCTTTTTGAATTTTTAAATCTACATCACACCATACACTATCCATGCCAATTTCCCCTATAATGGGTGCCTTTTTTAACAAAGGAAACATCGAATTCAAGGTATCTAAACTTGCATTCCAAGGATGTACTCCACAAGAATAGAATAAATGTTTTTGTTGAACCAATTCAAACTCTTTTTCATTTGCGACGTTACAAATACCAGAAATATCAAATTCATTCTGTAGCGCATTTATTTCTTTTGAATAATGATAATGTGCATCATGCATGATTTTCACCTTTTAATAATTCATAGACCTGTTTTTTCAAAACACTCTGAGAAAATAACCAATCTCTTGATTTCTTTTCTTTCGATAAATCAATTTCCTGCAAAATACGACTTGGCTTATTCGATAAAATCAAAATACGATCCGATAGATATAAAGCTTCATCAATATCATGTGTAACTAATAAAGTCGTACGATTATAATTCTTTCTCAATTGTAACAACCAATCTTGCATATCATTACGCGTGATGACATCCAAAGCTCCAAATGGTTCATCTAATAAAAGAATATCCGCTTTACATAAAGAAGTCCTTAAGAAGGCTGCCCTTTGGCGCATTCCTCCTGAAAGACTAGAAGGATATGCATTTTCATATCCAGAAAGGCCAAATGTTTCAAATTCTTTTAAAGCTCTTTGTTTCATAGATTTATCATGATTGATTTCACCATATAAACATGCATTATCTAAAATGGTTCTCCATTCAAGCAACAAATCATTTTGTGGCATATACGCAAAATGAGAGCTGACACCTTTAATACGTTCATCATCCACAAAAAGCTGTCCTGAATAATCTTCAATTAATCCGGCTAATATATTTAAAATAGTGGATTTTCCACAACCACTCGGACCTAGAATGGAAACAAATTCTCCTTCTTGAATAGAAAAAGAAATATCGTGCAATATTTCTTTTCCAGAAAATTCAAGATTTAGTTTTTCAACCTGTAGCTTCATTATTTTACAAACTCATTTGTATATTGGTCTTTCGCATCGATCTTGTGATCAATCAATCCTGTTTCATACATAAAATCTGTATAATTATCCCATACAGAATCTTTCATAACGCCCCATGAATCTGCATCTTTTGTATATTGGCTACTTAAGTATTTTTGGCTTTCCTTAAGGAATTTCAAATCTGTATCTGTCAGAGCATCATCATGTAAAATTTCAGCTGCTTTACTTGGATGATCAATCGCATATTCATATCCTTTTTTAGTAGCTTCCATAAATTTTTGAATCGTATCCGAATTCTTTTTAATCATTTTATTGTTTGTGATAATTACTGGAGTATAGTAATCCAAACGGCTATCTAAATCAGCTAGAGGCATATAGTTTAAATCATATCCATCTTGTAACGCTTTAATAATAGCCCAACCATAGAATTCCCATCCTAGGTTCACTTTATTCTTTCCTACTTCATCACTAAGTCCTGCAATACCAGATCCGTCTGATCCTACAATGTTTAATTTACTAAAATCAGCACCCGCTTCATTCATAACCGCTTTAATAACGGCTTCTTCACTCGGTGCTCCCCATCCTGCATATGTCTTTCCTTCGAAATCCTTTACAGAATTGATGTTTGCACTTTTTAAAGAAACAAATCCAGAAGTATTATGTTGAATAATTGTCGCAATCGTTTTAATAGGAAGTGGATCTTCACTTGTCAAGGCATATGTAACATCTTCCTGGTAAGAAACACCAAAATCAGCTTTTCCGGCTGCAACCATAGAAGTTGTCGCATTATCACCTGGTTCAATAATATCTACATCTAGACCAGCTTCTTTATAATACCCCTTGTTTTTTGCCACATAAAAACCAGTGTGGTTTGTGTTTGGTGTATAATCCAACATCAATGTAACCTTAGTCAATTTGTCATCTGAATTTGATGTTTGAGCACAACCAACTAAGCTTAACGCAACAGCAGCTGCACACATTGCTTTTAAAATTTTCATTTTCTTTCTCCTTTTCGTAAATGTGGAAACAATATCTTTTCCAATAAAGACACCCCTAAATTCAACAGGATGCTCCAAAATATAATCATCAATACACACGCAAAAACTTTATCTAACATATATCCATTTTTTACACGAAGCATATAATAGCCAAGTCCTGCTCTACTTGAAAGCCATTCACCTACGATAGCTCCGCCAACACAATAAGTAGCCGCTACTTTTAATCCTGAAAATAAGCCAATGGCACCAGAAGGAATCTTAACAATTTTATAGATTTGAAATAAATTGGCACCGAAACTTTTTAATAAATTGATTTCTTTTTCACTCACTTGCGACAACGCATCCGTAAAGGATATCGCAATCGGAAAAAAGCACATAAATATAACAATCAAGATTTTAGGCAACAAATCAAATCCAAACCAAATTGAAAACAAAGGTCCTAAAACCATAATAGGAACGGTTTGTGTCACAATCAAATATGGATAAATACTTGTCTTAAATGTTTTGGATAAATCCATGCCAATGGAAATCACAATCGCAAAGAAAGTACTAATCAATAGACCTAAAACAGATTCTTCCAATGTAACAAGCGAATGTTGCATCAAAATATCCATATTCTCAATAAGTGCACTGATAATTTTTGATGGACTAGGCAAAATATAAAGTGAAATATCAAATGCACGAACATATAATTCCCAGCCACCAATCACTAGAATAAACACAAGCAACGGCATGACAATTCTACGATTTTTCTTCATGATTGCCTCCTTTCCAAAATAAAAAAGGCACCCTAGAGTGCCACTATCAATCGATATGACTCCCTACGCTAGAATTAACCAGATCAGGTAATAAGGGTTTTTCTCAGCAATTGCACCCCTGTCATGTATGTTTTTACTTGCCTAAAGATTATACCACAATCTTAGACTAATTTATATTTCTTGCATATCTTCTCTACAATTTCATCTAAACTTTTATCATCCATTGAAATCGAAGCCATTTTTGATGCATACAAAGTATGGAAATAAGCAAAATCCGCCTGTATTTCTCACATATAATATGCCTTATGCTTATTTAAATACGATTGAGGAATGTGCAAAAGATTATCAAACTCCAATCGCTTAAAAATATTTTCATTTTAACCTCTACATATCCTTTCCGGCTATCTTATTTTCAACCTCTATAATTCTTGCCGCAACTTTTTTCACTTCCAACATTTTCCATGCTTCTAAGTAAGGCAGAAATTTTTTTGTTCCATCTTTCTCTATTTTATCAAGCACACGCATGACAACTTGTCTATTCACTTCTTTCATTTCAAAAATGACACGAGCCTTTTTTTCTTCTACATCTAAACAGATTCTCTGATAAAGTTCTTGGGCAAATGTTTCTTTTTCGATTTGCCATCCTTTTTCTGAAAATACCAATAAAGGAAGACGATAATCATATTCAATTCTGAGATAATCTTTCTTAATCATCCAATCAATGCATTTTGCGATATCATCCAACTTCATATCCTGATAGTATCCATAAGCAGGACATTCATTTAGTTTATGTTCAAATATCTTTTTATCCTTTGAACCCTTTAATATTTTAGCCAACATACTTCTTCCGCCAGTTGAAATCAATTCATCTGCCCCTCTTAAAATCATTCGTATATCTTCCTGTGGTAAATCTTTAATTTCGCCTGCATCAAGAATGACTGGCACTCTACGTACTTTTTTACTCATCTGTTCTTTACCTCTACATCATTACACGAATCAATCCACACAAAACTAAATGTCCCACATAGAACCAATAGAAGAACCATTTCATAAATATACTCTTTCCTCTTGTTCCATCATATAAAGACATAATCGGATAGACTAAAATAATCCCAAACTGCAACAAACCATAAACTACATCAATACATAAACAATAGACCATTACATACATAGAAATATATAAAGCCATACCTAATACTTGTTTTTTTAGATTGCCTTGATTTTTATAAATATGGTTTGTACAAAGAATTGGAAAACATGACCAATCACTTGGAAATGCCAATAAGCAAAGAACAAGAATACAACCTATTTTCTTTACATCTTTCCATTCTTGATCTTCCACCCATAAACCAATCACCGACAAGAATAATGGCCATATAATACTTGTCTGATTTAATAAAGAATCTTTTAAAGGAATCAAAGAAATGCCAAAACAGAAGTTATACGCAAAGTGAGCGATAATTGAAAAAATCAATAATCTTTCTAAATATTTCTTTAAACTATGCGTATGCGTATAGCCTTCCACAACCATAAACCACATAATAGGTGCTGCCACTCGTCCAATTAAATGTATCAATAAAAGCCACCAGAATTTTTCATAATTTGAATACAACGTCGTTGCGAAATGATCCATAAACATCGCAATGATCGCAATCATCTTGATTTGATTTCCATTTAACTTTTTTATCATCCTGTAACACCTTCTCCTACATTAGGTTCAAAGTGTGAATAAACAACATCTGCACCAAATAAAAGAAGTAAAACTAAACAGGCAGTAGATAATCTTTTATTTAAATGTTCTTTAACCCAGTTATCAATTAATGGTGCAATCACATAGACAAAAGCCATACCACCAACGCCAAACACCAATAAACCTTCCGCACAAATTCTTCCATGAAGATTCAAAAAGTAGCCTGTATAATCCCACCATTTTTGACCATTATGCGTAAGCTCTAAAAAGAAACCTGTAAAGTATTCAATACATCCACAAAGAAGCACAGCCATACTAAATTCAACTTTCGGACGCATTCTAAATCGTTTTAATAAAAGCAGAATCAAAACACAGCCAAAACCATAAATAGGAATCCATGGACCATGTAAAACACCGCGATTCACAAATCTTCCATAGCTAATCATAGATAGACTCACTTCCCAGATCCATCCAACAAAACACATAAAGAAGAAACAGGCTAAAATAGATGTTACTGTATAATTTCGATTTGGATGTAAAACACGAAGATTTGACTTCTTATACGCCTCTTCAATTGGAGATAAACGCACTGGATAACATAATAAATACACTTCGGTAATCATAGTTTCAGCTTCCATTTTATTATAGGTATATCTTTCATATTGTTTTTCTTTAGAACTCAAATGAAAAATAATTCCAAAATTATCACACAAGAACTTTTTAATACCCATATACGCATTCTCCATTGGATTTTTCGCATTCAATGCCGCAATTACATCCGAATACGTATTACGCATCAAAGCACTACTTGGTTTTTCAAATAAATACGTATCATTTAAGATAGCACTTTGAAATTCTTTTCTTCTTAATGTATAAAATTCACACATTACTGACATACGATACATATTTGAATAAAATATAGCACTAATCCCAAATGTACAAACATCCAAAATGTACCATCCAGCCATTTAAAATTGCCATTTAAAACATTCAAACTTATGTCCCTTCATCATATTTCGAGATAAAGAAAGTGCATCTTTTAAAGATATCGTCGGATTTTCGGCTAAGATATAATCCACTAAGAAATATACATAGTAAAAGTAGACGCCTCCTACAACAGTAAAGTTCATAATTGTCAAGATAATAGATTTAACAAGTTTCACAAGCGCAACATGCATCTGCTTTCGAATTCGCATTAAATAAACCAATCGATCAAGTGGAAGTTTTGCGTAAACTCTTCCTTCCAAAAAGAGTCTGCGATTAATGACCGGCAATACATTCACAATATATACTCTATAGAACACAGATATGCATAAACCTATTACGACAAAACAAATACTCGCAATATCTTTTGAATGAACAACGGTAGATAAACCTAAAAATAGTGTCTTCACAAAGGATCCTGAAGTAATTCCATTTACCACATGTGCAAATACACCGTTAGTCGTACCAAAGACGCCTTCAGGAAATAAAGATGTCATCGACTTCACAAAAGAAGAGTGCATTAACAGGCCGGAAACACTCTTGGCATTATCTTGTTTTAAAAGGGATAAAGTCGAACTAAATTCACTTCCCATAAGTACTGCCGCAAGACATAACACTAAATAGGTCGCATAATGTGCTTTAACATTTTTATGTGCATTTTTCTTGATTTCTTTGAGTTTCATACTTAAATAATACCATATCTATAGTAAAATATTTTCAAAAGAAAGAAGGAATGTTTATGAATCCAATCATTCAAAGTTTATTTGACCGCAAATCTTGTCGTATTTTTAAAGATAAAGAAATTTCACAAGAAGAAAGAAAATTGATATTAGAAGCTTGCATGCAGGCACCGAGTGCAGGAAATCAACAAATGTATACTATTATTGATGTACAAGATAAGAAACTGCAAGAAACACTATCTAAGACTTGTGACAACCAATCCTTCATCAATCAAGCGAAAATGGTTTTAATTTTCTGTGCCGACTTTCAAAAATGGTATGATTTATTTAACCATGAAAATTGCAATCCTAGAAAACCAGGCGTAGGCGATTTATTACTCGCAACAACGGATGCAACCATTGCCGCACAAAATGCGGTTGTAGCTGCCGAAAGTTTAGGGATTGGATCTTGTTACATTGGTGACATTCTAGAACAGCATGATCTTCATAGAGAATTATTAAATCTAAGTGAATATGTAGTGCCTGTATGCATGTTAGTACTTGGATATCCTGCAAGTGATCATTTTAAAAGACAAAAACCAAAGCGTTGTAAATTAGAAGATATTGTTTGTGTCAATCAATATCATAGAAAAGACAAACAAGAATTAAAAAATATGTTTGAACATAAAGCTGGAAATAAAACATTAAATGAATGGGCAACAACTTTCTGTAATCGAAAATACAATTCGGATTTTTCAAAAGAAATGACAAATTCTGTACAAAAATATATTGACCAATTTAAAAGTGAAGCCGATTAAGACTTCACTTATTAATTTCTAATACTGCATGATAAGCATCTTTAAATGCATCTAAGGCAATACCTGCTTTCTTGCAGTCACCAACGATGTATGTAGGAATACCTAGATTGGCATACATACTTGTATCGTTTGCCTTTGATCCTACAGCCATAATAACACTATCATATGGATATTCTTTGCCACTGGCAACAACTGCATGATCCTCAATTCGTTCTACAGTAGCACTTGTTTCAATTGTGATTGGCATTTGTGCCATCGCAAACTGCGCTGTAATTTGACGTAATGGACCTAGATCCTGTAAAGCTTTTTCTTTCATTTCTAAAACAGTAACTTTCTTTTGTCTTGCAGCCAAAAATTCAGCTGTTTCAAAACCAACAAGACCCCCACCAATAATGACTACGTTTTCACCTAGTACTTCTACTTTTTCACTCAATACATCATGTGCAACAATGGCTTTTTCACTACCTTCAATTGGAAGTACAAATGGACTAGATCCAATCGCAACAATGAGTGCATCTGGCTTAATTTCTTCTAGCATTTCCTTAGTAACAACAGTATTTAAGTGCACCTCAATTCCAGATTCTTGAACATCCAAAATCATTTTATCTACCGCATTCTTAAAGTCTTTTTTAGCTGAAATCGCTCCGGCCAATAAAAATTGTCCACCAAGACTTTCACTCTTTTCAAATAAAATTGGTGTATTACCTGTTTCTTTTAAATCTAGAGCTGCTTCCATACCTGCAATTCCACCACCTAAGATGACAACTTTTTTAGAAGCAGATCCAGGTTTTAAACCTAATGTTTCCTCTTCTAATAAGCCAGGATTTCGCATACAAGTAATGTGTTTAATAGCTGGATTATATAAGGATGCACAGAATGAGTCATAACAACCTTGGTTACATCCAATACAATAGCGAATTTGATTGACTTTACCAGCTCTAGCTTTGTTACAGAAGTTGGCATCGGCAAGCTGAGCTCGTGCCATAACAACTAAATCGGCCTTGTCATCTTCTAAGATTTTTTCTGCAAATTCAGGCGTATTGATACGTCCACATGGCATTGTCAACATACCTGTTTCTTTTCGAATACGTGCAGCATCTTCTACGTTAAATCCATTTTCAATATCAACTGGTGCCACTTCATATAGTGTTGCTGCCGTTAAGATATTTCCACGACTAATATTTAATACATCAACACCGCATTCTTTGGCATCTTTGCAGAATTCAATCACTTCTTCAACCGTTAGTCCACCATCTAACATGTCATCATGACAATCCACACGCATAAATAGTGGCATATCTATTGGCATATTCGCACGAATCGATTTAATACATTCCAATGGGAATTTTTTACGATTTTCAAAAGATCCACCCCACTCATCACTTCGATGATTGATTCCACCTGAGAGCATAGAGTGTGGTAAATAGTTATGTGCACAATGGAATTCTAAACAATCAAATCCAGCTTCTACTGCACGTCTAGCAGCTTGTCCAAACTTATCTATTATATCGAGTAATCTTTCATTTGTGATAGCTGGCACAGTATATTGTGGACTTAATGGTAAGTCATTGGGTACTAAAATCTGAGCTGTTTGATCTGAAGCTACTGCTAATCCTCCTTGCCATAATTGAATGCAAGTTTTTCCTCCGGCTTCATGCACGGCATCATTTAATTTTTTAAATCCTGCAATGTACTTATCTTCGGCAATCGACAAGAATCCAAAAGGTGCACTCGGGGCATCCACACTTGTAACTTCAATTGTATTTAATCCGTTACCACCTTTTGCACGAGCTACATGATACGCGATCAACTTATCCGTAATACCCTTTCCATCTTCACTTTCCGCACTTTCATGTGTTCCCATCGCAGACATGACAACACGATTTCTTAATTCCATACCACGAATCTGTATAGGATCAAACAATTTGTCAAACATATGATTCTCCTCCTTTTCGTATGTTTACTTCTTATTTCATTATACTTCAATTATTAGCGGTTTCACATATACAAAAGAAAAAGAGCTGTCATTCTTTGACAACTCGTACAGTCTCGATACCATAATATTTCATGACTTCTACTGCACTCTTGCTGATAACTTCTCCTGGAATCACTGGAAGAACCGCTGGAGGACAAGATACAGAAACACTGGAGCATACTTGTCCTAATGATTTAGAAATATTTAATGTCATACTTGGCGCAAATAAAGCTTGGCGTACATTCATTACTTTTCTTGCACGTTCTAGCTTAGGAAATGAATTGAATACAACAGATTTCCGTTCAATTTTACATAAACATGTCTCTAATCGTTTTAAGTCATCCTCCGTATTATATGGAGATGGCATTAATACAATATAGTCTGAATCATAGAATTCAGGATAGATATCACATTCCATTAAAAGATTTGCGATTTCATTTCCAGTATAGCCAAATTCTTTCGTTGAAATCGTAATCTTCATAGGTTCACCAGATAAAATCGTATATCCATGTTGAATCAAAGAATTCTTTAATACATCAACTCTTTGAATACATTCAGACAAGGATTTTTTAAACGTAGTCTCCAACACCTCATTTGTCGCATCTAAAGATGCCATAATTAAATAGGATGGACTTGTAGAAGAAAAATATTCCATAAAATGTTTAACGTCATTTTTCCATACTTGATTCAAAGAATCACTTAAGTGTAAATAAGCTCCCCCTGTAAGTACAGGTAGTGTTTTATGAGCCGAATCACAACATAGATCAGCTCCCAAATCAATAGGATGTAAAGATGATTCTAAAAAATGAAGATATGCACCATGGGCATTGTCTATGGCAAGTAATACATCATGCTTTTTACATATCGAAGCTAAAGATTTAATATCCAAAAGATTTCCTAAATAGTCTGGATTTGTCAGATATACAGCCGTTGGATTGTTTTCAAGAATTTCCTTTTCCAGAGTTTCTGTACTAATCGTACAAGATAAATAATCACTATTTCCATATAGCCATTCAATCTCAAAATCTAAAAGTGCAGCAGCATGAATAAAGCTTCGATGGGCATTTCTTCCTGCAAGAATTTTAGGCTTCTTGCCTTTACTTTTGGCATCTTGGCATAAGATCGTGCACATCGTTTGAATACATAAAGTAGAGCCTTGCGTTGAATAATAGGTTGGACAGCCAAATAAAGAGGAAGCATTTTGTTCACTTTCCTTAATGATTCCCTCTGCCGCAAACAACTCATCGGCTCCATAAATTTCTGTAAGATCCATTCCTTCAAAACCAAGAATGCCAGCACCTTTATGGCCTGGCATATGCATTCTTACAGGTGATTTTTCTTGATACGATTTTAGAAAACTAACAATCGGCGTCTTCATGACTATTTTCTTTCATATCACGAATAATGGCTACGGCAAGGGCGCATTCTAATCGTTTGCAGAATAATTCACACCCCTCTTTATATACACCTTTGACAGATCCTGTCGCATGATATGCATTGGCTGCACATCCTCCAGAACAATAAAGTCTTGCCCAGCAATCTGCACATTCTTTACGTGCATATACATTACATGATGCAAATTCATCCTGGATCTTTTTGTTTGTGACACCCGTATAAATGTCTCCTAATTTAAAGGCTTCTTCTCCTACAAATTGGTGACAAGGATATAGATCTCCCCATGGTGTTACGGCCATATATTCAGTTCCTGAACCACATCCTGAAATACGTTTATAAATACATGGTCCGCCCTTTAAATCAATCATATAGTGATAGAAAGTAAATGGATCTTTCTTATCGTCATAATCAAGCATCAACTTCGCTAAATCTTCATATTGTTTCATAACAACTTCACGATCTGCCTTTGTTAGTGCTGCAGGATCATCCGATTTAGCAACCACAGGCTCCATACTTAGTTCTCTAAATCCTAAATCTAACATTTGTTGCACATCTTTTAAGAAGTCTGGATTGGCATGTGTAAAAGTACCACGCATATAGTAATTTTTACCTTCACGAGCCTTTACTAACTTTTGGAATTTAGGGACGATCGTATCAAAACTTCCCTTACCAGAATAATCCACACGATAACGGTCATGCACTTCTTTACGCCCATCTAAGCTTAATACAACGTTGCTCATTTCTTTGTTCGCAAATTCAATTACGTCATCATCAATCAACATACCATTTGTCGTTAATGTAAAACGGAAATTCTTTCCAGCTTCTTTTTCAATGCTACGAGCATAGGCAACTAATTGTTTAACCACATCAAAGTTCATTAGTGGCTCTCCACCAAAGAAATCTACTTCTAAGTTTCTGCGTGTTCCTGAATTTTCCACTAAGAAATCAAGAGCGCGTTTTCCTGTTTCAAAACTCATTAATGCACGGTCCCCATGGTATTTTCCTTGGCTTGCAAAACAATAAGAACAATTCAAGTTACAAGTATGGGCAATATGTAGACATAAAGCTTTAATAACGCCACTTGTCTTAGCTTTTAACTGTCCTGCCATAGGTTCATATGTATCTTCACTAAATAAACGACCTTGTTCTTTTAATTCTAAGATTTGATCGTAACATTCTTCTAATTCAGATGTTTCAACACTAGGATATTTCTCCTTCATTTCTAGAACCAAAGTATTTTTATCTTTATCTAAAAATTCAGCAATCATATCATAAGCAATTTCATCTACCACATGAATGCTTCCTGAACAAATATCCAATACAATATTCTGATCAAACATCTTATACTGATGAATCATCTATATTTCCTCCTCAAAATTTTAAAAATGCTGCCTTAAAGGCGGCATTAAAAATGCCGAATCACTTCGGCATTTCTTAATTACTTACTTTCTTTATTATTTTCGCAAGCTTGGTTCGCGATTCCGCAGCTAGTTTTACAAGCTGATTGGCAAGAAGTTTGGCATTCTCCACATCCACCATTTTTTGCGCTTTCACACAAGTTACGAGTATCTACTGTATTAATATGTTTCATGATTATATACCCCCATATAAATTCCCTTTTATTTTAACACGCCAACCAAAGAATATCAAATTAAAAAGGCATTCCGAAGAATACCTTTATAAACTATTTAGAACTTTCTTCCTTAGTACGGAATACGTAACGACTCGTTACTGTAGCACCTTCTGGAGCACCAGAGTAAGAAGCATATTCTTTGTTCATAGCTTTGATTTCATTCATTACGCTTTGTAATGTTTCAAGTTCTCCAACACCTAAATCAACCTTTTCTTTTAATTGATCCAATCCTTCAGACTTGAATTGTTCATTACCTTCGTATAATTGTTGAGCTCCATCATTTAATTGGTCAACGGCATCACTTAATTTAGTTAATCCATTTGTTAATTCGCTCATCTTTGACTTAGATGCACTTAATTGTGCGGTTCCATTATTTAATGCCTTTGCACCATTTCTTAAAGAATCACTGTTATCAGATAATTGACTTGTTGCTTGAGTTATTCCTGTATAAGCCTGAGACATACCTGAATCTAAACCATTTAAGCCTTCACCTAAACTATTTAATTTGTTTGCTAGAGTGGCTACACCATTAGCTAAAGCAGGTGAATTCTTTGCTAATTTTTCAACTCCTGCTTTTAAAGTATTCACTTTTGTCTCAAACTCTTCACTAGTTATACCATTTTCATTTAATTGTTTCATTACGCCATTTAAAACTTTAATTGACTCTTTAGCTTCACCTAATTTTGCACTAAGTTTGTTAATGTCAGTTTTAGAACTATTATAAACATCATTTAATTTTTCTAAAGTTTCCTCTGAATCCGCAACAATTTTATCAATACCCGCCTGACATTGACTTAAATCTTTCAATGTAACACTTAATGAAGAAGCATCTCCTAATGCTGCTTTCTGGCTTTCTAATGTATTAATTTGTTCTTCAATCTTAGCTTTAGCTCCAGTTGTATCATCTTCTGGAACTGCATTGGCAGCATTTTTTAACGCTTCAATTGAAGCATTTAATGCGTTGATTTCTTTTGTACGGATAGCAGCTAATTGATCATCAACACTCTTAATTTGTGCATTATCTGCAGTAATAATTGCAGATGCTCCATCTGTAACTTCTTTAAAACTTGTTTTTAGAGTTCCTAATTTATTAATATTTTCACTGGCTTTTTCAATTTGATTGCTTAAATCAACAAATGCACCTTCTTGATCTTGTAAATCATTCAATACTTGTCCTAAACTTCCAACCTGTTCATTCGTAGTCTTTAAAGCTTCAGTAAGTTTTTTTACCATATTTGGTTTTAACATACTGTCATCACCATTTACTTGTTCATTTAGATCCTGAATACCAGCATCCAAAGCTTGAGATCCTTGAACCAATTGTGTTAATTGACTCTTTGATTCTTCATTATTTAAAGATGTATTTAATGTCGTAGCACCCATTGATAATTTATATAAATTTTGTTTACTAACAACATTTAATTGATCCACACCAGCCGTATATTGATTTAAACCAGTGCTTAAAGTTGTTGTTCCATCATGTAATTGATCAAATGCATTTGTTAATGTTTCAATTTGAGGATATGCACTTGATAATGGAGCAATACCTTCTTTTAATTGTGTTGTTCCATCATACAATTGTTTAGAACCATCGATCAATTGATCATCAGCATCCATTAATTGATCAATTCCATCTGTTAATTCAGATACAGAACCAATTTCACCTAATTCGCTTGCCAAATCAATTTCATTTGTCATACCAACCATGATAGAACCTAAATCAAAATTATTGACATCCGCTTCTACTGTTACATCATCACTGATTCCTAATTGATTATTTACTTTATCTAACCCTGCTGATTTTAATGTTTCATTCAAGCCTGGAATATTCGCAAATGCCAACATTTCATTTGTTCCATCATTTACGATCTTACCTGATTCACACTTCACATTTGTAAAGTTACCAGTACTCATATTCAACATACCACCAGCTAAATAACTAGGGTGAATCACAATGGATTTTCCATTAATATTTTTTACTTCTGAATAGTTATTTGTGAAAGAAATAGTTAATTTCAAATGACCAGACTTACCTTCCATATCTTTTGCAGACATTTCCTGACCATCTAATTCATAACGAAGCTTAACAGACACAGGAAGTTGTTTTGTTCCTGTTCCTTCATAATACACATCATTACCTTTCGCATTCCATGTATATGTATTTCCATCTTTTGAAGGTTTTTCATTTGATTTAATATTCTTAACATCTGTTAAGTTTAAAGTTTCTTTAATATTATTAATTCCATCCTCATCATGTAACCAGCTAGATACGATTGTATCGCTAATGGAACCATCTGAGTTTAATACAGAATAAACAGTTTCTGTTTTTTCTGTAGGATTTTCATCATTATTTTGTGCAAATACAGTCACAGGCATCATACTTCCTGCCATAACTGCACTCAACACTACACTACCAACTACTTTTACTGTATGACTTAAATTCATATTTATTCTCCTTTCGCTTCCATGTTTGATTCTGGCCAATTCTTTGTCGTTTTTTCAATAAACTTATGGCAGAAGATCAACAATGAAGGTAATACTAATAAAATACTTACGACTGAAATTAATGCACCACGTGCTAATAAAATGACTAATGATTTAATTAAATCCATTTTAGCTACAAAACTTACACCGATACATGCGGCAAAGAATGAGAATCCACTTGTCATAATGGACACACTCGATTTTTCCATCGCAATCAAAGCCGCTTCCTTAACCTTCTTACCATGCGATAACTCTTCTTTAAAACGCGTTGTCATTAGGATAGCGTAGTCAACAGTAGCTCCCAATTGAATGGTTCCGATAACCATACTTGCGATAAATGGAAGTGTAGTTTTTGTAAAGAATGGAATACCCATATTGATTGTGATCGCAAATTCAATTGTTAATACTAAAATGACTGGAAGTGCAAATGATTTAAATGTTAAGGCAACGATGATAAAGATCATAATAACGGATAATACGTTAACCATCGCAAAGTCTGTATTTGTTGTTGTGATCAAATCACGTGTCATACTTCCTTCTCCACCAATCATACCCTTCTTATCATATTTATGAATGATGGTATCCATTTTATCTAACTGTGTATTTAATTCGTCGGTTGCAGCTTTATAATCACTGTTCACAACAATTAATTTCTTTCCACCATTTTGGAAAATATCCTTTACAACACTTGGAGTAAAGTTGGATGCAAGTCCTGGACCCACAAATTCTTCATAAGCCAATACATTATGAATTCCTTTTAAATCTTTGATTTCAGAACACATATTCTGAATTTCGTTTGTCGTTAATTTGTCATCCACTAAAACGAAATGTGTTGTTGTCATATCAAATTTATCTTTTAACTGATTTGTACCAATGATACTCGCAAAATCACCTGGCATACCAGAAATCAAATCATAATAGATATTTGTATGTGACTGTCCATATCCAAATGGAATGAAAATCAACACGAAGGCAACAAGAATCTTTTTATAGTGATGAATCACAAAACGAGGTACTCTATGTAACTCATTCAAAATTGTTTTATGTTTATACTTTTCAATCGTCTTATCAAAGAACATCAACAAGCTTGGCAAAATAAAGATGGTTGATAATACACCAAGAACAACACCTTTTGCCATGACAATACCAATATCTCTACCTAGTGTTAACTGCATTACACACAAGGCAACGAAACCTGCAATTGTTGTGATTGAACTTGAAGTAATTGAAGTAAACGTAGCTTTGATAGCCTTTGCCATAGCCTCTTCATTTGGAAGTTTTTGTTTTTCTTCTTGATATCTATGTAATAAGAAGATGGAATAATCCAAAGTAACAGCTAACTGTAATACAACAGCCAAAGCCTTTGTGATATAACTAATTTCACCTAAGAAAACGTTTGTACCAAAGTTATAAACGATTGGGAAAATCATTCCTAACATAAATACAACCGGAGCAATTGTACTCTCTAATCCTAAGAACAATACGACCATACATAATACAACGGCAATGCCTGCATAAATTGGTGTATCATGTTCTGTTTGATCTTTAGTATCTTCACTGATGGCTGAAATACCACCTAAGTAACAATTATCTTTTGTATATTTTTTTATTTTACTAATCGCATTCATTGTACGCATTGATGATGTTGGCTCTTTAAATGTAACAATCATCATTGTACTGTTGCCAGAATAAAGCATATCTTGAATACTTTCTGGAATTGCCTGTTTTGGAACTGAAATATCTAATACATCATCTCTCCAAATACATTTTTCAACTCCATCAATTTTATTGATCTCTTCCTTAATTTTTGCGGCCTCTTGATCTGATTTGTTGTTGACAACCAAGAAGTCTACACTCGATAAGTTAAAATCATCTCCAAGAATCTTTTGTGTTTTCATAGATTCTGAAGTCGAAGGTAAATAAGATAATAAATCGTAATTAATATTTGTATTGAAATAACCAATTGCACTTGGAATTAATAGTATGATGGCTACGGCCAAAATCAAATTACGATATTTAACTATCCATTTTGACATCTTATCCATATCGAATCACCTTTTTTTCTATCCTTTCCTTTACTACGTGAAGAGTATAGTACTAAACTGACCACTAGTCAATATTTATGTTTTATTTTTTTGAAATTCCCAATATACAATTGTTTTAATATGTTCAATCGGTCATTTTTATTTGTAATTTGTGAAATATTGTTTATAATATGGATGGTGATATGCATGAAAAGTAAGATAATCGAAAATAAAAAAATAAAAGAAAACAACCTCTTACAGGCTGCCTTTAATCTATTCACAAAAGAAGACATTACGAATGTCTCTGTAAATGATATTGTAAAGAGTGCAGGCGTCGCAAAAGGAACTTTCTATCTTTATTTCAAAGATAAATACCAAATTCGCGATATTCTAATTCAAAAAGAAGCACATCGTCTTTTTGAAGAAGCCCACAAACAATTAGAAAAAAACGATATTCGTAATTTTGAAGACTCTGTGATTTTTTTGATCAATCAAGTATTGATTCGATTAGAAAACAATCCATTGATTTTAAAATTCGTTGAACGGAACCTATCTTGGGGCGTGTTCCATGCTCAGTTAAATACGGCTATTGATAATGATAGTTTCAATCTTATAAAAGAATTTAACGAAATCGCAACCGCAAATGGATATGAATTTGAAAATTCAGAAGTCATACTCTACTTAATAGTTGAACTTACAGGAAGTACTTGCTACAACAGTATTCTTCATAGTCAACCCCTTCCTATTGAAGAATATAAACCCATTCTTTTCGATTCTATTCGAGCTATCCTTTCCCAAGGAAAGAAAAAAAGCTAGGACAAGCCTAGCGTACAATAATATAAATCATATAAATGACATATACGAGGATCATAAAGATCCCCTTTTTTCTTGTCATCGTATCTCCCTTTTTGGCAATACCATAAATTAATAGAGAAACACCAATCAAGACAAAAGTATCAATAATATTCTGTGAAGTGGCCGCAATCGGATGAATTGTACTTGAAGCACCCAAAATAAACAAGATATTCATAATGTTACTTCCAATCGCATTTCCTAAAGATAATCCACTCTCCCCTTTTCTTGCCGCAACAACACTTGTTACTAACTCAGGTAAAGAAGTACCAATTGAAACAACAGTTAAACCAATCAAAGTATCACTCATACCAAGCATAGCTGCAATCTGTTTTGCACTATCTACAGTGATATCTCCACCCCAAATAATACACGCAACACCAATCACAATATAAATCAGGCATTTGATTCCCGATAAAGTTTCAACTTTCTCATCCTCAACACGATTCTTTTTAGCACTACGAATCAAGTTTAAAATAAACAATACTAAACCCACCAAGAAGATAATTCCTTCAAAGCGATTCAATATTCCATTCAACACAAAAATTGAAAGTAAAATACTCACTAAAATATTGATTTTTAAATCACGATTCAAAATATCCTGATCCATTAAAAACGGAGTAATGACTGCACTTGTTCCAACCACAACCAACGTGTTGAAAATATTAGAACCCACAATATTGGAAATCGCAATTTCATTACTGCCCATCAAGCCAGCTGTAATACTCACACTTGCTTCTGGTAAGCTTGTTCCTAGCGCAACAATTGTCAAACCAATAATAACTGAAGGCACTTTTAATTTACGAGCCACACTTGCACTGCCATCCACAAACAAGTCTGCACCCTTCATTAAAAGAACCATACCTAATACTAATAAAAGAAATACCATTTTTTCAATCCTTTCAAAGTCACCTTATTATATCACAGACGAAAAAGAAAAGAAGAGATTTTTCATCTCCTCCTATCCATTGTTACAAACATTGAACAAAAGAACGTATCTTCTTTTTCGAAGCCATCTCTTTTCATCTTGGCCTAAGCTTTCATCAACATGGTACTACGTCAAGAAAAAGGACTCATAAAATAGATAAATTTTAAATTCTAATGTTTTGAATAATAATTATTCTCATATTGATTTGGTGATTCATAACCGCAATGGCTATGGATTCGTATCGTGTTGTAGAATGTTTCAATATATTCGAAACACAAATCATATGCATGATCATAATCATAAATCAAAGTACGATTTAACCATTCTCTTTTAATTACTGAATGAAAAGATTCTATGCATGCATTATCCCATGGTGTGCCTTTTTTTGAATAACTTAGAATCAGTCCTGCCGTTAACTTTTTATAAAGTTTGCTTGTATAATGTACTCCTCTATCCGAATGTATAATTACAGGATCCGCTGTTTTTCTGCGCTTTCTAGCCATCTCTATACATTTCAATACTTCTTCCACTTCCAAGGTTCTTGATAATGTCCATGCAATTATTTTTCTTAAATACAGATCCATTACACTCGTAAGGTATACAAATCCTTCCAAGGTAAATATATACGTTATATCTGTACACCATGCCTCGTTTGGTTTGCTTGGTGAAAAGTCTCTTTTTAAAATGTTATGCAGTTTTGTTGAAAAATCACTATCAAAGGTTGTTTTTACATACGGTTTAATGTAACAGGCTTTGATACCCATTTCTCGCATATATATACCTACAGTTCTTTGTGATATTTTTTCGCCTTTCTTTTGCATCTCTTTCGCTATCTTTGGTGCACCATAAATTTGATGATTATTATCATATATAGTTTGAATCGCTTGCATCCTATTTTTCTTAGATATAGATTGCTTGCTTGGCTTTCGATGTAAATAATTGTAATATCCTGATTTTGACAAATGTAGCTTACATAGCACTCCAGTCACTGAAAAGTCTTTGTCGACCTTAGACTCTTCAGAAACAAGACAGTACAGAACTTGTGTTATTCTCCCAGAATGCTGATGGCTTTTTTTAGGATTTCAAGAGCATCTTGCGTATCCTTTAATTCACGTTTTAAACGTCTGTTTTCAAGCTCAGCCTCTGTTAGATTCCCTGAACCTTTAAATGTTGCCTGGTTGTTATTGGCTTTAGCTTGTTGCTTCCATCTGTATAAAGTACTATCTCCAATACCTAAATTTTTAGCACATTCTTTACGACTTAGTTCTGGATGTGTTAAACAATAATTGACAGCATTTTGTTTAAATTCTTGATCAAACTGTTTCTTTTTATTTGCCATTTTCTTTTGCCTTCCTTTGTCTTTGAATCATCCTCTTTCTATTGTACCACTGGTGTAAATTTTCTCTTTTTGACTAGTCCTATTTATATGCTAACATCAACAGCTTTTCAATCGACTCTTCACTTACTGAGAAGATAGATGCGATAGCTTTAATTTCAAATCCCTTGTCCATCATTTTTTGATACATTTCAAGCTCTTTTTTCTCACTACCCTGTTCAATTCCTTGTTCAATTCCTTGTTCAATTCCTTGTTCGATTCCTTTTTTTATTCCTTCAGCTTCCCATTCCTTGGACTTTACCTCAAGCCATCTCTTTTCAGCTTCACACATTTCAATTTCCTCCTTTTCCTCTAATTCTTCTAAATCCAACCATTCTACATCCGTTAATGTCTTGACTACTTTTAACACACTGCTCTTCACAAGTCCAAAGTTATTACTCTTTTCTTCATAAATAGACTGATCATAAATACTTCGACATATGTAAAATAGATTATGCACGTCTTCTTCATTAAAATTATATGAAGTATTCCCCGTGATTTCAATCAGATTCATTTGGTAGTCATGGAAATAGGATTCAAACCTTTCATCCACCTCGACTAGCTGGGAAAGCTGTCTAGCTACATTCCAAGGCTTTTCTCCTGTATAAAATACAAGAATATGCACCATTGGCAGTTTTTCTTTAATCCTATTCTTCTTTAACTTCTTTAACATTCTGTCATACGCTACAAACTCATAGGCCGCTGCCCTTACAACCATCGAAGCATCCACATAACTTTGATTCTCAATAATGAATGCACTATAAAGATTTCCATCATTGTACTTACGAATCACATCCACATGCTTTTCTAGATCCATATGCGAATCATTCATTTCTGAATTAAGTTCTTCACAATTCTCTGGTTTAAGAACTTTTTCTCCATCAAAGAAGTACGTATTAAAGAAGTCGACAAAATAGGCATTGTTTTCTAAAAACTCCTTCATAATTTTGTCTTTGGTTTTATTCATGTGATTTACTCACCCCCTATATCTAATACGAAATAAATTGAGGTTTTTCTAGAAAACTTGCATTTTTTAAGATATTTTTACAATTAAATATAGAATTTATTAACCAAAATATGTATAATAAGCCCATAAAGGGAGTAGCCTGCACATATATGTGTTTACAGCTTCGTCAATACGATATTAAATCCGGACTGTGATGAAATGGCAAGACTTTGGTACATAAGACCAGAGTCTTTTTATTTTATCTGGTCCAGGAGGAACTATATGAACATAATTTTATTAGTATTAGGATTTATTCTACTGCTAAAAGGAGCCGATTGGTTTGTCGATGGAGCTAGTAGTATTGCCTCACGCTTTGGCATACCCCAACTGATTATTGGACTTACTATCGTTGCGATGGGAACAAGTCTACCAGAAGCTTTTGTTTCTATTACAGCCGCATTAAAATCCAATGCTGCCATTACGATTGGAAATGTTGTTGGAAGTAATATTTTAAATGTAGGAATTATTCTTGGCATTACAGCACTCATTCGTCCATTACATATTCAAAATAGTACAATCAAATATGAAATGCCATTTATGATACTTGTAACACTTGTATTGATATTATTAGGTATCAACACAACAATTTCTCGTTTAGATGGAATTATTATGTGGTTATTCTTTCTTGGTTACTTATACTACATTTTTAAAATGTCTAAGAATCAAATGGAAGAAACTGAAATCAAACAAACAAATCCTTTATTTATTCCACTTGGACTTGTATGTTTAATGATGGGAAGTAACTTTGCGGTAGATGCAGCCACAAACATTGCCATTTCATTAGGTGTCAGTCAAAGATTTATCGGCCTAACAATCGTTGCCTTAGGAACTTCATTACCAGAACTTGTCACTTCTGTAACGGCTGCCAAAAAAGGCAATGCCGATATCGCGATTGGAAACATCATTGGATCGAATATCTTTAATATCTTATTTGTCGTAGGTTCTAGTGCACTTATTACTCCCGTACCTTTTGAACCAAACTTTATCATCGATTCATTAGTCGCAATATTGATTGGTCTTGTCCTTTATCTTTGTACTAAAAAAACAAGAGTACTCGACAAAAAAGCCGGTATACTCTTGTTGATCACATATTTATTTTACTTTATCTATCTTCTTTAACAAATCACGAATCTCTTCTAATAAGACAACAGTATCTTCTTTTTTAGGTTCTTTTTGATCAAGTTGATTATTTGTTGTCTTTTTAAAATGAGCCAAAAACTTCAACATTGTAAATATACATGCCGCTACAATTAAAAAATCTACAACATTTTGAATAAAATTACCATACGTGATTGTAGCTGTGCCTACTCGAATTTTTAAACCGTAAAATCAAGTCCACCAATTAAAATTCCCACAATCGGCATCAATATATCATTTACCAAGGAAGTCACAATTTTTCCAAAAGCACCACCAATAATGACACCCACAGCCATATCCATCACATTGCCTTTGGCAATAAACTCTTTAAATTCACTGATTGTTTTATTTGTCTTCATCCTATTTTTTCTTTTTAAAATGTAAGGTCTGCTTTAATACAGTTGAACAAGCCAAGTCACCAATGACATTCACACAAGTAGCTCCCATGTCACACAAAGTATTTACTGAAATATAAACACCTAGAATTTGATTTGTTGGAATTCCTGCAATTGGACACAATGCCGCAAAAGCAGCAATAGCACCACCTGGAACGCCTGGAGTACCAATACTTAACAATACGTTACAAGCAAGGACAGTTACCATTGTTCCAATACTTAAATCAATACCTAAAGCTGTCGCAAAGAATGTAATCATAAATGACATCAAAATCGAAACGGCATCCATATTGATTGTTGCACCCAAAGGTAAAGTTAAAGATGTAATTTCTTCAGGAATCCCAATCTTTTCTGAAGCACACTTTAATGAAATAGGAATCGTAGCACTACTTGAACAAGTTCCAAACGCATTCAATCCTGCTGGTGCAATATCTTTAAAAAATTGAATTGGACTATATTTTCCAAAGAATTTAACCATACCACCATAAACAATAAATGCATATAAATAGAACGTAATATATAAAGCCAATAATACTTGTCCTAATTGAAGCATTGTATCCACACCATTTGAATACATAACTGTGGCAATACATGCGAATACTCCAAATGGAGTCACATACATAATTTTACTAATAATAAAAATAGAAATTTGATAAATGGAATCACACAAATTCACAAATGGATCTGCTTTTTCCTTGATTGCCAAACAAGCAAGTCCAATAATTACGGCAAAAGCTAATACTTGAAGCATATTTCCTGTTGCGAATGCCTCTACTGGATTTGAAGGAATAATATTCTGTAAAGTATCCAACAAACCATTAAATGTAGCTGCTTCTACTTGCGTCTTAGTTGCCACAATATGTGCATTCTGGCCCAAATGTAACATACGAGGTAAAACCAATCCTAAACCAGATGCCAAAGCTGTTGTACCTGTATACCATAATAATGCATGTAAGCCTACTTTACCTGTTTTGGCAATATCCCCAATGCCAATGATTCCCATTACTAAACTTGTAAATACAAGTGGGAAAATCATCATTTTTAAGGCCGACATATATATGGAAGCAACAACGCTCAATGCGGTATTTGCCCATTCCGGCATTATAATCCCAACAATAACACCTGCAATCAAGCCAATAAAAATGCCAAGTGTTATATTATATCCTTTCTTTTTCATAACTCTCCTCCAACAATGTAAATATTTTATCATATGACTACATATATGTAAAAATTTACAAATACACTAAAAAAGACACTGCCTAAAACAGTGTCATTTGATTTTCTTCATCCAATCCCTCTAAAGCATTCATTTCAGCTAACTTTTCAACTAAAGTTTTTGAAAGCTGTGTACGCTTTAATACATCTTCCTTAGAAAGGAATGGTTTTTCTTCTCTAGCCTTTACAACAGATAAGCCTACGTTTGAACCCAAACCATCAATACTTGTAAAAGGTGGAATAATTGCTTTTGGATCATCTGGATCCACAATAAATTCGGTGGCTGCACTACGATTAATACTAATATTCGAGAATCTAAAGCCACGCAAAACCATCTCCAAAGCAAGTTCTAACGTATCATAAATAGCCAATTCTTTATCACTTGGTTTTTGTGTTTTATCCTCTTTCATATGTTTGATATCCGCCATTCTTTGACGAATGGCAGCCTCACCTTGAATCATGGTCTGCACATCATAAGCATCACAACGAATACTAAAATACATACAATAATAATGTACTGGCATATGTACCTTAAACCATGCAATACGCACAGCCATCATAACATAGGCAACCGCATGAGCCTTAGGGAACATGTATTTGATTTTTGTACAAGAATCAATAAACCATTCCGGTACATTGTTCGCCTTCATTTCAGTAACCCATTCATCTTTTAAACCTTTACCCTTACGGACACTTTCCATAATCGTAAATGATAATTTTGGTTTAACACCATATCCCATTAAATCAACCATGATATCGTCACGACAACCAATAACTTCATTTAACTTACAAGTTCCATTATCAATCAAATCTTTTGCATTTCCCAACCAAACATCCGTACCATGAGACAAACCAGAAATAGTGACTAATTCCGCAAATGTTGTCGGCTTTGTAAGTTCTAGAATCCCACGAACAAATGGTGTACCAAACTCAGGAATACCAGCTGCTCCAGTCACTTCATTATATTTTGTCGTATCGATTTTCAGTGATTCTGTCGTAGAAAAAATAGCCATAGTTGCCTGATCATTCATTGGAATTTGACGAACATTGACTCCCGTAATTCGCTCTAACATTTTCATAGCCGTAGGATCGACATGCCCTAAAATATCAAATTTTAAGATATTATCATGAATCTGGTGGAAATCGAAGTGCGTTGTTTTCCAAGTCGCATTTGGATTGTTTGCCGGATATTGAACTGGCGTAAAATCATGCACATCCATATCCAAAGGTACAACGACAATACCACCTGGGTGCTGTCCTGTTGTTCTTTTTACGCCTTCACAACCTTTGGCCAAATCTACACGCTTTGCCTCATTAAAAGGCTCACACTCCATCTCTTCCTCATATCCTTTGACATATCCATATGCCGTTTTTTCCTGTACCGTACCTACAGTACCGGCTCTAAAAACGTGATCATCTCCAAATACTTCTTTTGTGTATGCATGGGCATTTGGCTGATATTCACCCGAGAAGTTCAAATCAATATCGGGAACTTTATCCCCCTCAAAACCTAAGAATGTTTCAAACGGAATATCCTGACCATCCCCACGCATAATTTCTCCACATACAGGACAAACTTTATCCGGTAAATCAAAACCAGACTTAGCTTCATCTCCATCTAAGAATTCATAATGCTGACAATTCTTACATACATAGTGAGGTGTTAATGGATTTACTTCTGTGATATTTGACATTGTCGCAACAAAACTAGAACCTACAGATCCACGCGAACCTACTAGATATCCATCATCATTGCTCTTTTTCACAAGTAAGTGTGAAATATAATAAACTACATAGTAACCATGACCAATGATACTATCCAATTCACGTGTTAATCGTTTTTCAACAATGTCTGGCAAATCTTTTCCATACCATTGGTGCGCTGTTTCAAAACAAATGTCACGCAATTTTTGGTCTGACCCCTCAATATCCGGTGGATACAATTTATCCTTAATTGGAAAGATAGGTTCTGTTAATAACTTTAATTTATTTGTGTTTTCCACAACAACCTCATAAGCTACATCTTCACCCATCCATTCAAATGCCTTCAACATTTCATCCGTTGTCAACAAATGCTGATTTGGATTGCTCGTAGCCTTACGCGCTTGCTTATTATAAATATATAGAGGATGTCTAGCATTCCCAATTGCCTTGGCATTGATATACACATCACGAAGACGTTTCTCATTTGGATTTACATAATGTGCATCACTTGATGCGATAACCATCTTACCCGCTTCTTTTGCGGTATCATAAATAAACTGTAGATACCATTTTAAATCCTCCACATCCGTAATGCTTCCACGATCCAACATATTCTTATAACAATCTAATGGCTGAAGTTCAATATAATCATAATAGCTCATGGCTGCAAACAATTCTTTTTTACTTCTTGTATGAGCTAGTTCAAAAATCTCACCATTTTGGCAAGATGAACCAATCAATAAGTTTCCATTATCCCACTTCTTTGAAATTTCTTCCTTAATAATACGTGGCTGCCCATTTTCTTTACCCATACTTACTAAATATTGTGTATGCGATAAAGTAATCAATTCAAATAACTCTTTTAAGCCATCTTTATTCTTGGCAAAAACTGTCATGTGATATGGACGATTTCTTTCATAAGGCTTCTTGCTTGAATACTTTTCACATCCACCTTCCATATCCATCAATGTATCTAATGTTGCTTCATGGCCCAATTGATTCATCATATTATACATGACTTGTGAAAGTACATCCGCATCATAATCCGCACGGTGCGCTCCTTCACCATCATAACTCACACGATAGTGACGACATACACTTCCTAAATTAAAGCGTTTTTGCTCGTCTGGAAGCATCGCATATGATAGTGGTAACGTATCAATCACCGGATTGGTTAGTTCATCACGACCTGTTTTACGACACGCTGCATTCATAAAGCCAACGTCAAAGGTTGCGTTGTGTGCTACTAAAATGGAATCCCCAATAAATTCTAACAATTCATCTAAGGCATCTTCGATTGGTTTTGCGCAATCCACATCATTTTGTGTAATATGCGTTAAATTTGAAATATGCGCAGGAATCGTTCGCTTTGGATTAATGAACATCTGTAATCGTCCAACCTCTTCACGATTTTTGATTTTCACACCACCAAATTCAATAATTTCATCACGCGTATTCGAAAGACCCGTAGTTTCCAAGTCAAATACGACAAATGTTGCATCTTCTAATCTTCGATGATCATTATTGTAGACAATATGATATTTAGAGTCCGCCACTAACATTTCACATCCATACAACATTTTAAATTCGCGGTTTGGATCTTTTTTCGATAAAGCTTCAATCTTGTGTTGAGCCATTGGAAAAGCCTGAACAACTTGATGGTCGCACACACCGATTGAATCCATACCCCAATCATAGGCTTGTTGGATAAATTCTTCGATAGCACAAACTCCATCCATTTCCGAAAAGTTAGAGTGTACATGCCACTCTGTTCTTTTCACCTTGGCATGATCTTCTCTTTTCTTTTCTTGTGTGATTTCAAGTTTTCTTATCATGAAAGAATCACACTTAGAAAAAGAATCATATACGACTTCTCCCGTTAAAACGACATGCATTCCTTTTTTTACAGCTTGAATTTCTTCAATTGGACATCTAGCCCCTTCAAAACGTTTGGCAACGATCGCATCATCATAATCACTGATATATAGCATCTGTAGTGTTTTACCACTTTTCATCACACGATTATCAATATCGAAAATATGACCTTCAATTTGAACATTCGAATAGCCAACACGTAAATCCGTAATATTATATTGTGTAGCCGATTCTTTTTTATAACTATTTGAAGAAGGATATTGTTTTTTAACCGGTTCTTGTTTTACAACAGGTGCAGCTACTTGCACCTTTGCCGTTTCAATCGCAATATTTTCCTCTACTTTTTTACATACAATTTCTTGATTGATACCCACTTCTTTTAACTTTTCTACCAAGCTTGGCAATGCCAAATTTAATGCTGCAAGTCGAGACTCATCTCGTGTTGAAAAACAAATCGTATCATTTTCTAGATATGGATGTAAAAAACGGAAATCCTTCACATCACTATATTTTTCCACAAAATGATTCACATAACGATCTAATTCATCCATTTCTACCGCATTATTTTTGGAATGAATATGCAACTTCACATGTACATGCAATGCAAGCTGCAGCTTTGTGATGATCTGTTCATATACTTCTAAAGGAATTACATTCTCAAATTCTATATAAAACTCAACCATTTTATGTGTTGCATGAAAAATGGGATTCTCATAAAATGAGGCATTTTTAAAATAAGCATATAATTGGGCATCTAATAATTTTTCAAATACTTCCATTTTATTTAGCCATCTTTTCAAAAGCATCCTTAGCGGCTTTTTGTTCTGCTTTTTTCTTCGTACTACTTGTTCCTTGCCCCAATAAAATATCATCTAAATATACACCCATAGTAAATGTTGGAGCATTACTTGGACCTTTTTCTTCTAATAATTTATATTGAATCGTCTTTCTAGAGTCTGCCTGAATCACTTCTTGTAAATGTGTTTTATAGTCTGTAACAGCCTCGCTTTTTTCTTGTTTAAATACAGGCTTCATATACTTAGTCAAGATTTCATCACACACATGATATCCTTGATCAATATAAATAGCTCCAATACAAGCTTCAAACTGGTCAGCTAAAATACTTTCTCGATTTCTTCCACCCGTTTTTTCTTCGCCAACACCTAAACGCAAAAATTCATACCATCCTAGTTGTCTATTTAATACATATAGCGTAGATTCACATACAGTTTGTGCACGAAGTGTTGTCATTTGTCCCTCGCGCATTTTTGGTTCCATTAAAAATAGTTGAGTTGCACTCCAAATTTGTAAAACTGAATCTCCCATAAATTCAAGTCGTTCATTATCATCCATTTGGCGATGATGTTCATTGGCATAAGAAGAATGTGTACATGCCTCTAAATAAATATCCTCATTTTTATATTTATATCCATTTGCCTTTAACCAATCGATAAACTTTTCCATTTTATTCTTCTCCTTTTTTAAGATCTTCTAATACACAAGCTGGAACAAATCCAGAAATGTCTTGTCCATATTTAAAGAGTTCTCTTACATTTGAACTTGAATATAAACTATATTCAGGTCGTGTAAATAGACAAACCGTTTCGATATTCTCATCCAATCTTGCATTCATAAACGCCATATTTTGCTCGTATGTACAATCCACACCATTACGAATTCCACGTACCAGCACAGTAGCATTTACACTTTTACAAGCCTCTACTACTAATCCAGATTGAATTTTACATGTTACATTCGACAAATGTTTTGTCGATTCATTTAACCATGCAAGTCTTCTTGCTTCAGTAAACTCATTGTTCTTGTCTGAGTTTGGTGAAATAAAAACAACCAACTCATCAAACAATTTGCTTGCCCTTTCAATAATATCCAAATGCCCATATGTCACTGGGTCAAATGTTCCACAAAATGCTGCTATTTTCATTACTCATTCTCCTCTTTTTGATAATAAGAAATACGCGTAATACCGTATGTCTTTTCTTTATATTTTGTAAAAGAAGCGATCCTTTCAGGCCACACCTCTTCTTCAAGGCTTTCCACAACAATAACTCCATCCAATTTTACCATATCTAAATCATCTAACTTCTGAATCAATTTTTCATTTTCCTGCTTTGCGTAAGGAGGATCAATATATACCACATCATATTTTAATGTTAGCCGCTCTAACACAGTAAAAATATTTCCACAAATAATCTTTGTTTCTTTATCCGCCTTTAAGTTTTTTACATTCTCCTTGATTACCGAGATAGCACCCTTATTATTATCGACTAAAGTCGCATGATCCATACCTCGACTTACAGCTTCTAATCCCATATTTCCAGTTCCGCTGTAACAGTCTAAAAAGTTACCGCCATCAAAAATATTTCCCAAACTTGAAAAGATAGCGCCTTTGATTTTATCTTGTGTAGGCCTAGTCGCATCATTTTTAGGACTCTTTAATGATCTAGAACCATATTTTCCCGCCACAATTCTCATAATAAACGATCCATCTCCTTTCGTCTAATCGAACAAATACAATTTTGTGCCAACCCCATTGTCAACATAATCGACATTAAGCTTGTTCCTCCACTACTAATAAATAAGAGCGGAACTCCTGTAAAAGGAATTAAGCAAGCAACGCCTCCGGCATTTAAGAAAAAGTGCATAAATAGATAAACGCCCGTTCCACCTAATATTACTTTATACATGTCTTCACTTGTTTTAAATGCATAATAAAATAAACGAATTTCAATCATTCCATATAATATAACTAAACCAAACAGCCCAAAAACACCCGTTTCCTCAAGCAATACAGCTAGAATATAATCATTATCTGCCTGTGTTAAATAGCCATATTTTCGAGTTGAATTGCCTATACCTTTTCCACGAATATCTGAACTTGCGATACCATATAATGAGTTGGCAGGCTGATATCCATCTCCATATACATCGGTATATGGATCTTTAAAATTTTCAACACGCACCGCAATATGAGCAAGCGATGTATGTTTTATAATTTCAGTACCAATATTTGTGATTCCAAATAAGACAATGGCTGCTGCAACTGCTCCATAAACGAATAATTTTAATAATCGTTGCATACGTTGTAAAACCGCATATTTAGGAATCATAATACAAGATAGGAAAATAAAACAAATAATCACCAATGTTCCCATGTCTTTTTGAATAGCCACAATTCCAGATATTAAAACAAATGAGAACCATGCCCTTTTAAAAAGTTGCCCTCTTACTTTTAACATATCTGTTTCTTTTTTAGCCCGATATAAACATGTAGCACAAATTATAATAATCAATGGTTTTGCGAATTCACTTGGCTGTAAAGAAATACCTCCAATCAAGATCCATGCACGGCTTCCTCCAATTTCAGGGAACGCAAATGTAGTTGCCATAATAACTAAACAAATTGGAATAATCATTTTTTCAAATCTTGCATACCATTTAAAACGAAACCATCTATTCATAAACCACATCGCAATATATCCACATAACACAAACATGCATTGTTTCATCAGTACTTTAGGAACAATATTCGGCGCAGATGTTGTTTTCCCTACATTTGTTGAAATAATCGTGAATGTTCCAGCCAATAACAGAAGCGCAACCGCCCAATTTATATATTTATCACATTTTGGATCCAATGCGAAAAACGATAATTTTGATCGCCGTTTTTGTTTGGACATGATAATCCCCCCATCATAAATTCTATTTTAGCATATTTTCAAAAATCATTTGTCAATAATTCGAAAATGCTATAGAATACTTGCGAGGATGATTACTATGAAAATAACAAGCAAAGATATTATATTAGATACTGATGAGCGAATTCGTATGCAAAGTGAGCCTGTTTCATTGCCTTTGTCCAATGAAGATAAAGAACTTTTACAGGCTATGTTAGATTATGTGCGTAATTCACAAGATGATGAAATTGCCAAAGCTGAAGGTTTACAACCAGCTGTTGGTATTGCGGCCGTTCAAGTCGGTGTTTTAAAACAAATGATTGCGGTTGTGATTCCTTATGAAAATGGTGTAGATGAGGTCGCATTAGTCAACCCTAAAATCATTTCAGAATCTGTACAAAATGCATACTTAGATAATGGAGAAGGCTGTTTATCTGTAAAAGGTGAACATCCTGGTCATGTTTTCCGTCATGCTCGAATTAAAGTTCGTGGTTATGATTTGATTCAAGATAAAAATGTACCCATTTCAGCCGAAGGCTATTTCGCAATTTGCCTTCAACACGAAATTGATCACTTGTCAGGTACACTTTTCTATGATCACATTGATGCCAACAATCCTTGGAAAAGTGATGATGAGGCAGAAGTCATTTAAGCTTCTGCTTTTTTAAATTGACTAGCTTTGCTATAATAACAATAGAGTCATTAAATTATAGAAAGAGGTCGAATATGCCAAAAACACAAGAACAAACGTTTGGGCATGCATCGAACAAAAAACCATATCATGCAAAAAATCACGTTGAAAAAGGTGATACTTTGATCTATGCCTTAGGGGGATTAGGCGAAGTTGGTAAAAATATGTATTGCTACGAACACGAAAATGAAATCTGTATCGTAGATTGTGGCGTTTTGTTTCCAGGTGATGATTTATTAGGTGTTGACTATGTTATTCCTGATTATCACCATTTGATTCGCATGAACAAAAAAAGAAAGTTTTTAGTAATTACCCACGGTCACGAAGACCATATTGGAGGAATTCCTTTCTTACTTAAACAAGTCCAGATTGACGCAATTTATGCACCTCGCTTTGCGAAGGCTTTAATTCTTAAAAAATTAAGTGAACATAAAGGACTAGAAAAAACAAAAATTATAGAAATCGATGAAAATTCAAGTATTACTACAAAATACTTCAAAGTAGGTTTTTTTAATACGATCCACTCAATTCCAGATTCTTTAGGTGTACATATCACATGTCCTAATGGATCTATCGTTCATACAGGTGACTTTAAATTTGATTTAACGCCTGTTGGAACAAATGCTGACTATCAAAAGATGGCATTTATTGGTGTTACACAACCCGATTTATTAATGTCTGATTCCACAAACTCTGGAGTTGAAGACTTCTCTATTTCAGAAAGAAAAGTTGCTAATGAAATTCAAGACATTATGCGTAAGACTAAGCAGCGTCTAATCGTTGCCACATTCGCATCCAACGTACATCGTGTTGCCCAAATCATCGAGGCAGCTACTAAATTTGGAAGAAAAGTCATCGTCTTTGGACGAAGCATGGAAAACGTTGTTGATATTGGAAGAAAGATGGGTACGATCAAAGTCAAAAATTCAGACTTTTTAAGTCCCGAAGAACTTGCTCATACTCCAGATGACAAAGTATGTATTATTTGTACTGGAAGTCAGGGAGAACCACTTGCAGCTCTATCAAGAATTGCCAATGGTACACACCGCTTTATCCACTTAAAGCCAGGCGATACAATTGTCTTCTCAAGTAATCCAATTCCTGGAAATCAATCCAGTGTCAATCGTGTTATTGATAACTTATTTAGATCTGGTGCTACCGTACTTACAAAATCCATCTTGAATAACTTGCATACAACGGGACATGCTTCAAAAGAAGAACAAAAACTAATGTTACAATTAGTTCGTCCAACGTACTTTATGCCTATTCATGGTGAATATAAAATGTTAATGCAGCATAGACAAACCGCTATGGAAACTGGTATTCCAAAAGAAAACATTTTCGTATGTGCCAATGGGGACATTCTTATTTTAAGAGATCACAAAGTACTACAAAGTGACTGGAGATACCAAGGTGATGATATCTATGTAGATGGAAATGATATTTCCGGATTATCTACAGCCGTATTAAAAGATCGTCGTATTTTAGCAGATAATGGTTTAGTTGCCGTTATTTTAGCTATTGATTCAAAAGAAAATAAAATCTTAATGCGACCTGTTATCGTATCACGTGGATTTGTCTTTATTAAAGATTCACAAGGTTTAATCAAAGAAGCTGAATATATTGTAAATAATTCACTTCAAGAAAAGATGAAAGAAAAAACAACTTTCTCTGAAATTAAAAACTGTGTACGTTCTACTTTAGAACCATTCTTATATAAAAAGACACATCGAAATCCAATTGTAATTCCAGTTATTTTAAATTCAAAACAAACGATGGAAGAACTTCAAAAAAATCGTAAAAGCTTCCATGCAAGAAAACCAAGAACAAAGACATCCTAGTGATGTCTTTTTTTAAAAAAATGGATTGAGTCATTTACTCAATCCGATTTTTAATTATTTAGAAAATGCAAGGCATGCAGCACCTAGTAATCCACTATCTTCATTTAATGTTGATTTTCTCACCTTTACCAAAGGTGCAATCACTGCATACACTTTTTCTTTTACTAGACTTTCAACTTCTTCTACAAAGCCAGGAATCTTTAATGCGACAGATCCACCAAGAATGACCATTTCTGGATCCACAAAAGCTTGTATGCCTGCAATATAATTTGCCAAATATAATTTTGCATCATCCATGATTTCTTTTGCAACCTTGTTTCCTTGAAGTGCCAAATCATTTACTTCACCTGCATGAGCAACCTCTAGACCTGCTTTTTTAGCACGTTGTTCAATAGCTGTTCCACTACAGATAGCTTCAATTCCACCTGGGTAGATACTACCATGACTTGGTCCATTATTCCAAAGACATGTATTTGCAACTTCATTCGCAAAGCCATGGGCTCCTTGAAATACTTCTTTATTGATAACTAACCCTGCTCCAAGTCCTGTTGATACTGTTAAATATTGAACGATATTAGAATCTTTGCCTTCGCCAATAACAGCTTCTGCAAGAGCCGCTAGATTTGCATCATTTTCGAGTTGTACAGGTTTATGAATCAAGTTTTCTAATTCTTTTGCCACATAGAATCCATGCCATTTTCCATGTAAATTTGGTGTTGTTAAGATCTTTCCTACCATCAAATCAAGTGGGCCAGGACAAGACATACCTACACCTACAATATCCTTATCAAACCCATCAATTGCTTCTTTAATTTGATTCATTGTTGCATAAGGATCATCTGCATCTGTTGGAAATTGAATTCTTTGTTCAATTTCATAATTTTCATCAATTAGAGCAACACGTGTATTTGTTCCTCCTATATCAATTGCGACTGCATACTTCATAATTATAACTCCACATACAAAGTAACAAATTTACAATGGCTTAATGAACCTAAATCAATTTCATGATCTGTATATTTGACTTCGCCTGTTTTCTCTTCTTTTAAATTTGTCACATATGCATTTTTGATTGGTTTTGTGAAAATCAATTTTCCACTCGCATTTTCCTTATACATACCATTATACAAACGAATAATCATTCCTTCTTGATCTTCTGCATTCTTAATAGCTGAGACTGTTAAGTTTCCTTCCATACTTAACATTGTCAAGTTATTATCGTTTGTTGCTTCTTCCTCAATCTGACTAAAAATTAAGCGACCATTTAAGAATTCTGAATATTCTTTTACTTCAATTGGTGTATTGTATTGTTTTGCGATATTAGCAATGTTTGAATCATTAAATGCTTTTGCACAATATGCCACTCCACAATTAAAACTCATCTTCTTCAATAATTGTGCATCTGGTGTTTCAATAATTTTTTCTCCTGAAGCACGTCCTGGGCGATACAATAGATTTTCTTTCCCCATAAAACCATACGTTCTAAATAATGTTAAACGAATAACATTCTTATTTTCACCAATAATTTCATATTCACGCACTCCTTGAGGAATGACGGACACAGTTTCTTCATCATTTGTTAATGATACAAAACTTTGGCATGGTTCAATCGCAATTGGTGGTTCTTGCCAAGTTGTTTCTGATTGTTGCCAATTCACTGGCTCTAGTGAATCAACAACTTTATCTTCTTTTGTATTTGCACTTTGAATATACAATGCCATCTCTTTTTCATATCCATTTGGACGCATAATTGTACCAAATTGTTGATCAGCAATATTTGTTTTTGTGGCAAATCCAGCATCAAATAAAATGCATAAACGATGTGATAAACCATGATTATCCACATTTACTTGTACATCAATAACTTTACTATGTTTTCTTAATCCAACAATTAATTCAACTGGCATTTTAAAAGTTGCTTGCTTAGCTGCACGTGCTTTTAAATCTTCAGGTACAACCATTTCAAATTGAATATTTGCCTTTTGAACTAAACTTGAACCTTTAACATAGATCATCGGTTTAAATGCAGTTGAATAGATTTCCATATCCTGACGTGGAATTGAGTAGTTAAAACTATCTCCATCATCTCCATTTTCTACAAGTACACCTTGGTTCTTATATTCTTTTTGACTTTCTTTATCTAAAACATTGAAGCTTCCATCTTTATTGATTGTAACTTTATAGAATTCATTTTCTAAATATTCACACTCTTTATAAGGATCTTCTCCATTTCCACTAAATACTAACTCTAATTGTTCAAATCCAAAGCTTGAAACATGATCTTTTAAAATCACGATTTTTGCTTCATATACTTTATTTGGAATATAAATTTCCTTACTTGGATTCAAACGAATTGTTTGTGTTAAAACATAATCAGTTAAATCACGCTTTTCTAGTACAGTGTATGGAACTTTATTGTTATTTGCGTCCACAATTTCAAATTCACCATCTGGTAAATATGTAGTAAATTCAATCGTTTCTTTTCTCTCAACAGGTAATGTATTAAATAAAGTAAACGTAATCTTATTTTCTTTTCCCTTTAATGATGTAGCAATCAAACGAGTATGTAGTTCAACTAAATTCACAGCTAAATCACGAGCTTGTTTATAACGTACATATACATCTTCATTGGCTGTATCTGCAATACATGAACCAATTGAATCATGTGCCGCATTTTCAAATAACAATTTCCAAATTTCTTTAACTGTTTCTTTCGGATATGGATTATTCAATGATTTAGACATCACAAGAATTGGTTCCATAACATTTGTGACATAATTTTGTACTTCTGTATTTAACACCTTTAAATCCGAACGACTTGAAAAAATTGATTTATGAATACGCATATGTTTCGCAATCAAAAGTTCACCCTTCACTTTTTCAAGTTCTGGATTTGCTTTTTTAACATCCGCAATATATTCCTCTACAGTTGAAATTTTATATTCATTTTCTGTATCTTTTGCCTGTCTTTTTGCTAATATTTCCGATAAGTTTTTACGAACCGGAGCTTGGTCAAATCCATTTGGAAAGTAAATGTTGTCAGTTGAACTTCGTTTTCCTGCTTTTTCAAAACATTCTTTTTGCCAGAATTCTTCACTTTTTGGTTCTTCTTCAGGAATATTGCCACCAATATAATATCCAAATGGAATCTGTGTTACGAAAACTTCACTTCCATCATCACCTTCCCACATATAATCTGTATGTTTGACCATATCATCACTGACTCCTCGCCAAAACAAAGAATCTTTGATGCCAAAGGCTTGATAAATTTGCGGCATATTTCCTGCTTGTCCAAAAGAATCCGGAACATATCCTACGTTCATATATCCTCCAAATTCTTCACAACGCTTCATACCATAATACATATTACGTACAATACTTTCAGCGCTAATTACCATTTGATCAGTTTGCGTATACCAAGGTCCAATGATTAAGCGTTTTTCTTTGACAAACTTTTTAATACGCTCTTCATCTTGAGGCATCCATTTTAAATAATCATCTAATAAAGATGCTTGTGCATCTAACATGAATTTAAAGTTTTCATCTTTTTCTAAAGTATTTAATACATCATTTAAATCTTTCATTAAATATATTTTTGAACGAGATGTTGTGAAATACCATTCTCGATCCCAATGTGAATGTGGAACTACATGTACTTTTTTACTCATAAATATCCTCCTTTTTAAAAAATAGGAAGATAGCCTTCTATCTTCCTATCTTGTTTTATTCAAATGCGATTTCAATATCTTCTTCGCTCATTGATTCTTCTGTCGTTTCTGTTGCATTAAAGTCTACAAAAATCGTTGAAACAATTGCGATAAATAAGGCTCCGGCAAGAATACCTATTAAATACGCCCATCCATTTTGGATTGAAATAAATCCATAAATACCACCTACAGGAGGAATTTCTGCATGTGCACCTAACAAACAAGTTACTGCAGCACCAATAGCTCCACCTAACATGTTGATTGGAATTAAGCGGCTTGGTTTAACCAATGTAAATGGAATCGCACCTTCTGTAATTCCAATGAATCCCATTACCCAGCAACCTTTGCCACCTTCACTTAATTCTTCACTAAAACGAGCTTTACGAATTACTGTTGCAATCGCATAAGCTAATGGTGGAATACAAATTGCACAGTTAATAAATACGTTTGGTTGATAAATACCTTCAGTCATCAATACGTTGCCTGCCATCCATGCAGATTTATTGATAGGTCCACCCATATCTGTACAAATCATAGCACCTAAGATCAATGCTAAAATAATTTGAGAAGTAGATCCTGAACACAATGCTCTTAACCAGTCAACTAATGCTAGGTTAATAGCTGCTAATGGAGTTCTTAAGATAACACCCATAATTAAAGCAACACATCCAGTGGCAATAAAAGGACAAACAACTAATGGCATTACTTGTTGCATACTTTCTGGTAAATGAATGTGATTTTTAGCCCATTTTACTGAATATCCAGCGATAAAAGCAGCAATAATAGCACCTAGAAAACCTGCCATTGTACTTGAAGCTAAAGCTCCACCAATCAAACCTGCACCAATTGCTGGTTTATCTGCAATTGAATAAGCAACAAAACCTGCTAGAACTGTATTTGTTAATCCAATACCAGTCCAACCTACTTGTTCAATTAAATATAATATGTGAGTAAATCCTTCTGTTTCAGCATATGGATCCAAGCTTGTGATACCCATACATAATGCGATAATTTTTGGAATCGCAACAACTAAAGATGCTCCGATAATCAATGGAAGCATATATCCGATACCTGTCATAATATGACTCGTAGCGTCTTTAAAAAATTTTTTCATTTTATTTTCTCTCCTTCATTCATTAATGCTATAATGAAGACACGCAAGTTCATTATAGCTTGTAGACAATCTAGCTCTGGCCAGTTAGGTTGTCTTTTTTTATTTCTTGTTTTGTACAGCAGCTGCACATTTTTTTAATACTGCTTGAGGCGCCTTGATACATGTAGTGATATTTACACGAATGACTGGTTTTCCTTCAAAACGATCCATGCCTTCAATTTTTTGATCACTGGCAATAATCACAAAATCAGCGGCTTTTGCCTCTTCATTTGTAATCGCGTTAACCTGGCCCATACTTCCTTGTTGTTCCATTTTAACGTCATACCCCAATTCTTTTCCGGCTTTTTCTAAAGCTTTTGCAGCCATTGGTGTGTGTGCTAGTCCTGCTGGACATGCAGAAATTCCTACGATTTTCATTTTATTTTCTCCTTCCTAATCTGTTATATTTTTTAAAATATAATCCTTTAATTCACTTTTATCAGAAGTAGATTTAATTTTATCTTTAAAATCCTCTTCTAATAAACAAGTTGCTAATTTGGAAATCATCTGTAAATGAATGTTTCCTTCATTTTCTTTTGGTACTAATAGCGCAAATAAATAATGAACTTCGCTATCATCCAATGTTTCCCAATCCAAAACGGATTTGTTTCGAATAAAGAAAACAGATACTTTTTTTACATGAGAACTACGTGCATGTGGAATCGCAAACCCATCTTGTAATCCTGTAGAGAACTCAGCTTCTCTAGCTAAAAGATCCTCTAACAACCCTTCTTTTGTATCGCAAATATTTAGCTCTTCAGCTTTTGCAGCAATAAAAGAAAGTAGCTCTTGTTTTGATTTGTAATCTTCATTTAGAAAAATATAATTATCTTCAATCAATCCTGTCATGTGTGACTCCTTTCTTAACACGCTTACATTTTATATTTCCACAACTTTTTTAACAACTTATTCCATTTCCAAAAAAAGTGGAAGTTTTAAAAGTATAGTTCATTCCAATTTCCACTTTAAAGCGGAAATCATTTTTTGTGTATCCGTTTTCACTTATGGTATAAATATATATAAGGAAAGAGAAGGTGTAGAACAAAGAATGTTTTCAAACAGTCGATTGGAAGAGATATTTATTCAAATATCTAAAAATGAGTTTACAACTATCAAAGAACTCACAAATTTATTTCATGTCACAGACAGAACTATTCGCACAGATATTCAGGCAATTAACTTGGAAATCGCAAAATATGAATGTGAAATATTATTAAAGAGAAAAAGTGGCTATTATCTAATGTCCTATAATAAAGATAAATTTAAGGAACTACAAAATCAGATGGAGAAACAAACAAATGTTTTAACTTTTAATTCCTTAGATGATCGCATTAAATATATTCTTCAAAAATTACTCTATAGTCAAGATTATGTCATCTTAGATGATTTGGCCAATGAAGTCTTTGTTTCTCGTAACACTTTACAAAATTATATCAAACCTATAAAAGAAACATTGGAAACATATAATCTGATTTATGTGTCTAAGCCAAATCTTGGTGTAAAAGTTTTTGGCAATGAAAAAGATAAGCGTGAATGCCTAATTAACGAAATTCTATGTAAAGATACACCTACATATATCATTGGATTCACTAAAGAAGAACAAATGTTATTTAAAGATATTGATTTATTTGAAATACAAACATTAGTCAACCAATTATTAAATAAACATGATATTCATGCGAGTGACTATGACAGAAAAAATTTAGTTATGCATTGTGCATTGATGATTTCTAGAGTTAAAACAGAAAATTATATTCCTTTTGATGTTCAATTTCCAATTCAAGATGACATTTGCGAATTAATCGAACAACTTTGTATTCAACTTGAAAATAAGTTTGATATCCAAATAACAAGCGGAGAAAAACAATATATTTATCTACATATCGCATCCAATACGCATATGAATATCTATAGTGTTAATACAGTGAAACTTCAAAATCAAATCACAAAACTTTTAGAAGTCATTTACGAAGAATATAATTTTGATTTACGACCAGATGCCATATTAAAAAAGGATTTATTCAATCATTTTTCAAGTATTTTATCTTCAAAAAATATTTACATGAATAAAAAGAATCCTTTATTAAATACAATAAAGACAAATTTTCCTCTTCCTTTTGAAATCACTTTAACTTCAACCGCAAAAGTATTTTCTGAAGCACTGACAGAAGATGAAATCGGATATATTTCTTTACATATTGGAGCTGCCATTGAACGATGCTTCACAAGTATGTACCAAAAGAAACGGGTTGTCTTAGTGTGTGGCTCTGGAATTGCCACTACACGAATGTTAGAGGCAAGACTTCAAACTTTCTTTAACAGTAAAATTGTTATTGTCAATAAAATATCATACGCAGAATTTATGCACTATGATTTTGCAAACATAGATTTTGTTATTTCAACAATACCAATCCAATCAGATAACATTCCTGTCGAAGTTGTTGATTTCACATTAAAAAATACCGATATTGAAAAAATCTCAAAGCGATTAAGTCATATGGATAAAAAGGCAAACTTTGTTACAAAATTCTTTGATAAGCAACTCTTCCTTCATAAATCAAATGCCGTAACAAAAGAAGATGTTTTAAAAGAACTAGCACATCTTTTAGAAAATCAAAATATTGTTTCTGACACCTTTATCCATTCCGTATTAAAAAGAGAATCTATCGCATGTACAAACTTAAATGATATATTTGCAATTCCTCATCCTATGGAAGCTTGTTCTAATGAAACTAAAGTAGCTGTTGCGATTTTAGATCAATCTGTCGAATGGAATGACAAGCATGAAGAAGTACAAATAATATTTATGATCAGTATTAAACAAGGAGAACAAAAACAATTTGAACATTTATACGACTTATTTATTGAAATTGTTGGAAACACAAAATTGCAACAAGACATAGTACATTCTAATTCTTTTGAAGAATTCTTATACACAATTTCAACGGTCGATATATTTAACTCCTAAGACATCCTAGTGATGTCTTTTGTGTTTTATGATAAAATATTTGCATGACAAAGTTACAGAAACAAATGTTTATCATTATCGGTATTTTGTTTGTGATTGTATTCAGTATGGCCGCATCTATAAGTATCGCAAAAAATGTAGAACCCGATAAATTGATTGTACAATATAAAACACTACAAGACTCTAAGATACCTGAATCTATGAATGATGTATCGATTGTTTATTTTACAGATTTGCAGTATGGAAAATTTGAAAATAAAAAAAGAGCGAATAAGCTCTTTGATAAAATCGAACATTTAGATCCAGACATCATTATTTTTGGTGGAGATCTATTTGATGAAACATGCACAATGAGCCAGGAAGACATAAATTATATCACGAATAAATTGTCAAATATCAATGCTCCACTTGGTAAATTTTGTGTACTAGGTGAAAAGGATGAAGCCAACAATGATATTGTTCGTTCCATATTGAATCAATCTCAATTTGAAATTCTAGAAAATGAAACTATTCTTCTGTCTAATCAAAAGAGTGATGGCATTACATTAAGTGCATTATCAAACACACCAGATCCTAGTAAAATCACTGCCGCAGATACGCAATATAACTTATTAGTTACACATATGCCAGATACATTGATAAATGAAGAATTATCTACAAAATTCATCTCCTTAGCACTTTGTGGACATTCCCATGGAACGCAAATCACATTCCCTATTTTAGGAGGATATAAATCCATTGATGGCGCAAAATCATTAAATCGTTCTCGTGCTAAAAAACTTTCCTTTCCATATATCATTTCATCTGGGGTAGGATGTACGCATACAAATCTTCGTTTTATGGCAAAACCAGAAATCTATTATTTCATGCTACAAAGTAAATAAGACAACGCCATAAACGTTGTCTATTTTTTTATCTTCTTTTCTCAATTAATAATACATATGGACAATGGTCCACCAATAAATTTTGTACCTTCTGTACTTGAATCGTTGTTTGCGTTTTTAAAAATTGTTCCATACACTTAGCTTCTTCTTGTCCTGATTCATGTGGATACATCACAAGTGCCATTCTTCCTTTTACTTTTAAAAGATGCAAAGCCTGCTTGACTGCACTTACACTTGAAGAAGATTGGGTTGTAATTTTAGGATCTCCTTTAGGAAAATAACCAAAATTAAAGAGAATCGCATCCACTTCTTCATGAATATATTCTTCCATATATTCATGTCCAACATTATAGAAACAAGTTCTTTGATTCCCTAATCGTTTTTTTGTACTTTCAAAAACATCCTTTTGAATTTCAAAACCATATACTTTATGCACATTTTGCGACAAAAAGAAATCTGTATCTTTTCCCTGACCCAAAGTAGCATCCACACATATGGCTTGTTTATGAAGTACAGGCTTTAAAAATTCATGGGATAAATCAACCATAGATTTCATCGCAATCTTAGTGCCTCTTTATATAACATGTAATCTTCTGTTTTATCACATACAAAACATACATGAATCGCCTTTGTCTCGGGAAACTTATTCATTAATCGCTTTACAGTTTGAATCGCAATTACACAAGCCTCATGATTTGGATATGCATTGATACCTGTAGAAATACATGGAAAAGCAATATTAATCGATTCCATATCATTTCTTCGCATATAATCATAAGCCAATGCCATACTATTCCAATAACAAGCGGCTAAATATTCATCTTCATTATGCGTTCCATCCATATAGCGTGGTCCACACGTATGAATAACTGCCTTACATGGTAAATTAAAAGCTTTGGTCATTTTAGCTTTCCCTACTTCTAAACCATTCAATTCTTGACATGCTTTCATCATTTCACTTCCGGCTTGATGAAATATTTGTGCACTAACTCCTTGCATCGGTAATACTTGTTTATTGGTTGGATCGACAATCAAATCAAAATCCAACAAAGCTATATTTCCCTTTAATGTACTAATCATTCGTCTTCTCCCATCTTAGTCATTCGACTTGATAATTTCTGTGCAGAAATAGAAACCGCATGAAATTGCGTTGCCAAAGTTTCCAATGTTTTTTCTGCCTTTATACTTCTTTCCACAAGACGATTCGCATCTTCTTGAAGCAATAATATATTTCTTTCGATTTCTTCCATATGACTTGTTCTATAAAAATCTTTAGTACTTGATAATAATGTCATCACCTCTGCTACAAGTGTCGTTGGTGATACTAACATCACATGTTTTTGAAGGGCGTATGTGAATAAATCATCGCATTTTGCACAAACAAATTGATAAATAGCTTCACTAGGCACAAACAATAAGGCATAAGGCATCGTATCTATATTGATATATTTATTAGCCACATCATCAATGTGCTTTTTCATATTCATCTTAAAAGGCCTTAAATACGTATCCATATCTTCTTGTAAATTTAAATAGTTTTCCATTGGAAACTTTGAATCAATGCACAATACTTTATTAGTATCTGGCAAATGAAAAGCACAATCCGCAATCTTTCCATTCGGCAAAGTATACTGCATAGAATAAATTGATGGATTTTGACCACAATATACACTTAGAAGCATATCCAATTGATATTCTCCCCAGTTTCCTCTTAATTTTGTGTTTGTCATAACTTGATTCATACGATACAAATAGTCTTCCATTTGATTCAAACTCATTTTAGATATAGCCTGATTCTTTTGAACATCCTGTACTTGTTTTAAAAGATATTCAAAATTCTTTTGAAGAATCAAAGAATCCGAATTCGAAGATACACTTTCCTTTGATTTATTTTGCATCAACAAAACAATTAAACATACAATCACAATACTTAACAATATTAAAATAATGATTTCCATTAAACCCTCCATACGAAAAGAAAAGAGACAAAAATATTTGTCCCCTATTTGTATATTTATTATAATTCAACTTCAAATGAATTACTACATCTTTTGAAATTCTTTCATGTATTCCACAAGAAAATCAGCCGTAGCCTCAACCATCTCTTTACCCCATTCGTATGTCGCATATTTAGGATGATCCTTGCCAAACCAACCATTATCACTACTTAAACGATTGCTTCTAGGAACAGGAATATCTACACCTTTAAAGTTAACCGTTTGAGCATTCGAAGCTGTTAAAGATGGAGTAAAAACCTTTAATGTTGAATCTTCAATCTTATCCTTCTGTACTAGACTTTCATCCACATATAACATAGCAGCCGTTTCCTGACCTGCACCATGGCCTCCAGCCCATTTTGGATTGATTTTTCCAGCAATGGTCCACCAATCAAAAATCGTACCCACAGCTCCCTTTTTATATAAATGACGACACACTTTACTTAACGCATGTGTATTTCCTCCATGACCATTTAAAAATACAAAGTGTCTAGCACCACAATCATAAAGTCGATCACTAATTCTTTCCATGACCATCTCTAATAAATCACTACCAATTGATATTGTACCTGTATATTCTGTATGAAAATCAGCATCTCCATAAGGCAATGTTGGAGCAATCAATACATCACTTTGTTTTTCTACAAGCTCTAATATCTTGTTGGGAATCATAGTATCGGTTCCTAATGGATTATGTATTCCATGATTTTCTGTACTTCCCGTTGTCAAAATCACCATATCATGATTCTTAAAATATTCTTCACAATCTTTCCAGCTCATTCTTTCTAATCGCATAACTTCACTTCCTATCTGTATATATGTATAATACTCCTATCGAAAGGAAAATTTCTATGGATATTCAAATTTTATTATTTATACAAGAAAATATACGAAACTATATATTAACACCATTCTTCACTTTAATCACAAACGAATATTTTTTATATGCAATTTTAGTAGTCCTATTAATTTATATGTTTAAGAAAAATGACCAAACTCGAAAACTCGCAAAAGAAACAATCATTGCCTTTATAATTTGTACTATATTATTCATTGTATTAAAGCTCATAATTCATAGACCTAGACCCTTTGATGCGTTTAACGAACTTATTCCATTAGTGGATAAACCTAGTGATTATTCATTTCCATCTGGACACACCGCATCTGCCTTTATTTGTGCCTTTATGGTATATGATGGGCTTCCTAAGAAGTATAGTATTCTAGTTTTCATACTCGCAATCCTTGTTGCGTTTTCTAGACTCTATGTAGGCGTCCATTATCCAACGGATATTCTTGCAGGTATTATTCTTGCGTACATTGTTTATAAATTCATGAAAAAGACTATGTCAACTAAATGACATAGTTTTTTTGTGGGCGTATAATAAAAACAGATATAAAACGAGTTAACATTACACAAAGAAAAGGAGGATTATTGTATGTTACACGAAGTATCTTTTTCATCTTATAATGAACGCGACCAAGTGCAAGGTTGGATTTATGTTCCTGCATGCAAGCCGAATGGAATTGTTCAATTGATCCATGGATTTGGCGAACATTCAAGACGCTATATCCATATGATTTCGGCTTTTCTAGATGCAGGCTATATTGTAGCCGCTGATGATCATGTAGGTCATGGAAAAACCGCAATGGTAAATAATGTCTGGGGTGACTGGGGAGACAAAGGATGCCACACCATGATGGAAGATGAACACACATTGAAGAAAATTGTATGTGAGAAATATCCAAATTTACCTTACTTCTTATTTGGTCACAGTATGGGTTCATTTATCACAAGAGATTTTATTGCGAAATACGGAAATGAATTAAATGGTGCAACAATTTGTGGTACAACAGGCATTTTCCGTGGTGCTAAAGAAGTTAAAGAAAAATTGAAAGAAATCATTGATGCAGGACATGGTGAAGAGTCGGATCCTAATATTGTTAGCTCACTTATGGGCTGGATGTGCGAACGTTGTGGTGAAGTTCAAATTGGAAATGAATGGATCTGCCATGATCCATATGTACAAAGTGACCATGCACAAGATCCTTTTGATGCCTTTACAAGACCCACAAGCAATCGTTCCATTTATGACTTTATCCAAATGATGCTTGTGATTGAAGGAACTCAATGGGCCAAAAAAGTACCTACAAAATTACCTATTTATAATATTGCCGGTGATCAAGATCCAGTTGGTGAATATGGTCTTGGAGTATGTCAAGTCAGTAACTGGCTTGTAGAAACTGGACATCATGTCACTACTAAACTATATTCTGGCTATCGTCACGAAATTCATAATTATGCAGAAATCAAAAATGAAGTGGAAGCCGGAATCATTGAATTCATGAATTCAAATCTTTAGAGGTGTAATTCAATTTACACCCTTTTTCATTAAAGGAGATACCTATGTTTAAGACAATGCGAAGATTTAAACAACAATTAAGCCAAGAAAAATGTATTGAAATACTTACCAATGAACCACATGGAGTATTATCTTTAATCAGTGATACAGGATATCCCTATGGTTTTCCTATCACACATTGGTACGATGAAAAGACTGGAAACATTTATTTTCATGGGGCTAAAGAAGGACACAAGATGGATTGTTTAAAACAATGCGATAAAGCTAGCTTTTGCGTCATGGATAAAGGTTTTAAAAAAGATGGTGAATGGGCTATTCATTATCAGAGTGTTATTGTATTTGGAAAAATCAAGTTGGTTGATGATCCAAATAAAGTCAAAGAAATATGTACTAAGCTCTGCCTTAAATTTACTAACGATCAAGATTATATTGATCATGAATTAAAATATTCAGGTCCTAGTGTGCAATGTTTTGAACTTATCCCTGAATACATGACTGGAAAAATCATAAAAGAATCTTAATTGAGTTTCATGTCCTTCAATGTTACTATTAATATAATAAAGTTGAGGAATTATTATGGCAACACAAGCAACATTAGAACAATGGGAAGAGCTATATGATTTAGCTATTGAAATCACCAAATTAAAGCCTTGGAACGCTTATTGGGACATGGATTTAATTGCGGTAGAAACAAAGAAAAATGAAGAACCCAACTTCGTATCAATTATGGGTAAAGGTGGCACTTGCACAGGTATCAGTGTCTATCGTGGCATGGAAGGATATAGTGATTTTTGTCAAATCAGCAATGACGACTATAACGTACCTGCAACATTTGTGATGTCTGATCAAAACTGCATTACTTGTTATTGGGGAAACCGTGATGAAGTAGATGATGATATGTATTCTATTATCAAACAATTAGGTCTTCGATTCCGTGGAAATGGAAACTGGATCTATTTCAAAACTTTTGAAAAGAAGAGTTTTCCTAGTCTTCCAAATTATGGTGAAGTTAAGATGTTGATTGAAACCTACAAGGGATTGATTGAAACACTTAAACATGAAGAATACCAAGAATCTATTTTTGACAAAGGTGATATTATCTATACCCAAAAAGATGAAGACAATCATTGGTTTTCTTATACCGTACCTAGACCTATGGAACCAGAACGATATAATACGATTCTTGTCAACGATTCAAATCTAATTGATTATTTTAAAAATATGGATGACTCAGATTTAGAACTTGCCATCGACATGGATTATATGATGGTCCCTACAAATGATAAAGGTTTTGAAAGACCAATCAATCCATTGGCATATATTGTATTTGATTTAAGAAATGATCAAATTTTACACTTTGATTTAATTCACCCAGATCAAGAAGATTATGAAGTCATTATGAATAATTTCTTGGGGGCCATCGAACATTTTGGTAAACCTAAACATGTATATGCCAGAAATCCATACATTCTAAATTGGCTTGATTTTATTTGTGAGAAATTAGATATTCCTCTAGTTGAAGATGATTTAGAGGAAATCGATGATATATTTAATATGTTAAAACATATGGATATGGAGTAATAAAATGAAAAAGAAACTGCAAAAACAAATGGATTCCATGATGGAAATGACAATGGGCGCAATCACAAACAATACGAAATTAGTACCTGCATTAAATGAATTATTCAAATATGCACCAAAAGATGAAAAATCTCAATTTATCTTACTTCACGAAATTGCCAATCAATATCTACATGAATTATTAGATATTGATTCTGAATTCCATGATTACTCTTTTGAAGAAGGTATAAAAATTTGTATTGAAGAAAAAGTAGACTATTTAAAGGAAAGATTTCAAATTTGTACCATTCAATTTCAATTGGAAGATATCACAAGAACCATCACACTCCCTAAAAGGCTACCATTAGCGGACATGACATATTTTTTAATGTCAAGCTTAGATATCGCATGTTACTATGACTTTATGATCAATTGTGAAGGCATTGATTATTCGCCAGAAGAAATGCAAATGTGTTCCATTGCCGATTTATGTTTAGAAAAAAATGACATGTTCTTATTATCCTTCTTCAACTCTGAAACAGATGAATTTTACCCAGTGACAGGAAAACTCATCACTGAAAAACTAAATAAAAAAGAAATTGAATTAGAATGTATTCATGTACTTGAAGCTAAAAACGATGGTCCTTGGGTAGATGAAAATGAACATCGTACTTTAGAAGAACAAAATGATCAATTAGTTTCTGGATTCTTCTTTAATAAGATGTTCTATGAAAGACCCGATCTATTTGAAGAATTAGAAAATGGTAAAGACATCGAAGAACTGCTTTTTGAAATGATTGATGAAGAATTAAATGATGATGTATTTGATACAGATTTATTAAACTGAAAAGGATCGAAATTAAATTCGATCCTTTTCTTATGGCTTGTAATGAATAAGAGAAAAGAGCAATTTTACAAGCCACGATCTATATTATTCTTCATATTTTAATGCATCTTTACCACGAGCAAATGTTGAAATACGAACAACATCAACAACATCGTAGACAAAGATTTTTCCATCCCCAATATTACCGGTATATAAAGCCTTTTTAGCTGCTTTTACGACATCAGCTACAGGTACTTCACTCACAACGACTTCAACTTTTAATTTAGGAAGCAATTCCATATTTACTTTTGCACCACGATAGTAACTTGTCTGACCCTTTTGCACACCACAACCAGATACTTTCGTAACCGTCATACCACCAATGCCAATTTCATTTAATGCAGCCTTGATCTTATCGAATTTCTCAGCTTTAGTAATGATGACAACCTTAGAAATAGAACCATCACTATGAATGACTTTTGTAGGTACAGCATCCTCCACATCCACACTTGGAGTGTAACTAGAATCTTGTACAGTTTCTAAATAATCACCAGGAACATCGGCTTCTAAGGCAAAACCAGCATATGCACTTTCCAATCCATGCTCCATTTTATCAAGACCAACAATTTCTTCATGTGCACTTACACGTAATCCAACTGTTTTTTTGATAATAAAGAAAGTAATAAACATCGTTACTGCAGTCCATGCACCAATTGCCAACAATCCTAATAATTGAACACCTAATAAATGGAATCCTCCACCATAGAATAAGCCTTGTGCTTCAGGCATTGTATCTGTACCACACGCAAATAATCCAACACAAATTGTTCCTAATACACCATTGCCAAAGTGTACAGCCACAGCACCTACTGGATCATCTACTTTCAATTTATAATCCAACAACCATACAATGAAACAAACCATACATCCAGATAAGATACCAATCACAAATGATCCAAATACGTTTACGGCATCACATCCAGCAGTAATCGCAACTAAACCTGCCAATGAACCATTTAAACACATCGCAACATCTGGTTTTCCATATTTGATCCAAGTAATCAACATTACAGTACATGTCGCAACAGCAGGAGCAACAGTAGTTGTCGCAAAAATTGTAGCTAACTGAATACCATTTGTAGCAGCCGCACCATTGAATCCATACCAGCCAAACCATAAGATGAAACATCCAAGTGCACCAATCGTTAAGCTATGACCTGGAATTCCTCGTGGAGATCCATCTTTATCAAACTTACCAATTCTTGGGCCTAACATCCATGCACCAATTAAAGCGGTTAAACCACCAACATAGTGAATGGCAGCACTTCCGGCAAAATCATGGAAGCCAAGGCTACTTAGCCATCCACCGCCCCATACCCAGTGTGCTTCAATTGGATATACGATCAAGCTAATCACAAAACTATAAATACAATACGAAATAAATTTAGTTCTTTCAGCCATAGCTCCAGAAACAATCGTTGCAGCTGTTGCACAGAATACTAAGTTAAATGTGAAACTTGACCAGTTTGTTCCGGCAAAGTTTGTCAATGGACTTTCTCCCCAGCCAATTAATCCTGCAAAATCATGTCCCATCAATAGACTATAACCAATAATCAAGAATGCGACAGTTCCTAAACAGAAATCCATCAAGTTTTTCATAATAATGTTACCGGCATTCTTGGCTCTTGTAAATCCGGCTTCTACCATCGCAAATCCTGCCTGCATAAAGAATACAAAGGCAGCTCCAATCAGATACCATATTCCAAATACCTCTGTTAAAATCTTCTCCATAATATTTCCTCCCTTACACAAAGAAAAAAGGCACTTACAGTCCATGCATTTTATGAACTATAAGCGCCTTTGCCTTATGTATGTACGTATTTTATTCTCCATGAAACAGTTTGTCAACTGTTTTCTGAAACATTTTGAAAATTTCTTTCCATATGATAATAACTCGGAATCAAAATGACAACAGCACCAACCCACGCCAATACTTCTACCGGATATAATCCAGATTTACCAAAAAAGATAGGTAATACTAGAGCACCTGAAATTCGCATCATTAATTCAAATAATCCCGACACCATCGGAATAAAAGCATTCGATAAACCTTGAATTGTAGAGCGATATGCGTGCAACATATATAAAATTGGAAGGAAAATGGTTAAACATCTTAAGAAAGTTAATCCGTATGTCATCGCTTCTTTAGCACCTTGGCTTGTATTTGAAATAAAACAAGAAAGGAAGAGTGGTCCAAAGAACCATAGTATTATGGAAATCAAAATGGAAGTGGCTAAAGATAGTAACACAACTTTTTTTACACCGCTCTTAATACGATCATATCTTTTTGCGCCATAATTTTGTCCCGTATATGTAACCATGGCATATCCATAAGAAACAGCCGAAATTTCAAGCACTCCATATAATTTATTCATAGCCGTAAAACCTGCAAGGAAATACGTTCCATATCGATTTACAGCACTTGTTAAAACCATGCCACCAATCGCAATTAAAACATTCTGTAAAGCCATAGGAACACCCAATCTAAACTGGTTCATATAATACGACAAATCTCTACAAATTGAATTTGGCATATATTCCTTTAACTTTAATACATGATATAAACAGAAACATCCAGCTAGAATTTGTGCAATCACTGTTGCAACACCTGCTCCAATAATGCCCCACTCAAGTCCCATGACAAACAATACATCTAAACCAACATTACAAATACTGGCAATGATCATGGCATGCAATGGTGTTTTTGAATTTCCAAAAGCACGTAAAATACTTGCCAACGCATTATAGAACATAGTCGCAAATAAACCTATATAAATTACGTGTGTATAAGCCAGTGCACGATCCATAATATCGGCTGGTGTTTTTAATAAAACAAGAATTCTTGGTAATAATGGATAAATAATGGCTAATAAAACTACAGTCGATATGATCGCATTGACAACTAAAGCAGAAATACACTTTTGAACATTACTCTTATCATGTGTACCAAATGCATGGGAAACAGGAATTGAAAAGCCTTGGGCAAGCCCAGTTACTACAGCTATTCCCATCCAAGTAAGCCAATCACAACATCCAATAGCCGCTAACGCCTTGACGCCTAAATGTCTAGAAACAATGATTGTATCGCACACTGTATAGAGTTGTTGAAATATATTTCCTAACATTAAAGGTAGTGAAAACAAAATAATTAGTTTTAATTCATTTCCCTTCGTCATATCTTTTACTTGCATAAAACACTCTCCTGTCAAACAGAAACAGTATATCATAAGATAAATTTTTTCCAACAAAGTTATTTACAACTAACTAATTATGGTATATACTATAGCCAGTTAGATAAGACTAACTATTAAGGAGGTAACCCATATGAAATATGCATACGCAAGCCGTACTGGCAATGTCGAAGAAATTGTGAATTCGTTAGGTATCGATGCTCTTCGCATTGATGATGGATCTGAAAACATGGATGAACCATACATCTTATTTACATATACAGATGGATATGGCGATGTTCCTGCAGAAGTAGAAAGCTTCTTAATGGCCAATGGTACCTTGATTCAAGGCGTAGTTTGTTCTGGTGATACAGGTTATGGTGATGCTTATTGTCAAGCCGCAGATAAAATCAGTGATGACTATGGTTGTGAAATTCTATATAAAGTAGAAAATTCGGGTACACCAGAAGATATTGAAAACATCAAAAAAGTGATTGGAGCTTAATTATGCCAAAGCAACGTTTTGAATCTTTATTGGCCAATTATTGTGCTCCAACCTTGAAGCAATATAAATATGCCAATATGTTTCACCTTCCAAAAGACGATGATAGTATTCGATTATTGATCAAACACTATAATCAACAATTCAATTCTAAAGGAATCTATTTTATTCTTATAGAACAAGAATCTCAATACACCATTTATGTATACAATTCCAAACTTAAAGACTATATTTCCTCAAATGCAGTTCAAAACTTTTTAAAATCCTATCAATATCCAAATACTTTTGAACTGTGTATACAAGAACTCAAAAAAAGACTTAACACAAAAAACTTTCCTCATGAAATAGGTGTATTTCTAGGATATCCATTAGATGACGTAATTGGATTTATTGAACATAAACCATACTACTTAGTTGGCGATTGGAAGGTGTATCAAAACGTAAATGAAGCAAAGAAACAATTTGATGTATTCAAACAAGCGAAAGAACAAATGTTAAATGAAATTCATAATGGATATGAATTATCCCAAATTATTTAATATTTTGTTTCTATCGACCAATTTCGTGATATTGGTCTAATAATTTAATTATAGATGGTATATTATATGTATGGTTATAAATATCATTTCACATTAAATAATAACCAAAAGAAAGGATATCGAAAAAAATCGATATCCTTCTTTTATTATTCACTTAAAACATAAGCCTTGGTTAGTTTTACACAATCCTCAATGGCTTGTATACTCGTTCTTTCATAGCCATGTGAATTCATACAACCAACACCAAATACCGCAGGCGTAACGTTGTTTCCTGCGCGAATAGCCGCTGTGGCATCTGAACCAAAACGATAATACGTGTCCACGTAATAATGGACATTATTTTCCTTTGCCAGATTAATTAACTTTGTAGCCTTAACTTTGCAGAATTTGTATAACTAAAAATAAAAGAAGCATTAGTAGCTGAATTCACCAATGCTTCTGTCAATATATTT